>BNJU01001482.1_pt1 | contig 215436 bp, 295 predicted proteins | sample 8539281 | NCBI WGS metagenome assembly BNJU01 (sample SAMD00202456, study PRJDB9452) | human saliva metagenome | isolation source: human saliva | place: Japan
CTGTTGCATCTACATGGGCGGACTCCGAAGGGGACAATAGCTCTTGAGTTGCGTGTCCAACTATCTCAGATTATAGACAATTGGGATATTGCTATCAATGATGTCCATTAAAGCTTCTTATAGTCGTCATAGAAGGTTTCATCCATAGGTTTCCGACCAAGAGTCCACTGATGACCTCGAATACACCAGTTTCCTTTAAAGTCCGCAACATCTTTTGGAAGTCTTCAGGTTCAGGCTTTTCTTCGCTGGTTTCTAGCAATAGAATCTTTTCCTTCCCAGTCTGACAAGTCAGGGAAAAGTTTGTATTTTTGGCAGAGCTCCGTGCTGTCTGCGTATCGAGAGTTGTCAAAGATATCGTAGAGAGATTCGAGGCAACCACCGAGGATTTCACCCTCGAACTGGGCAGTTCCTTGCAACAACTCAAAACCAGTATTTGCATGACTGATACGATGTGTTCCCAGAGCCTTGGGACTGAAGTCAGTTCTTTCCTCATACCAAACATCACTAGGGCGGATTTCCGAGATTCTTCCCGTCTCAATCAATTCTTTGAAGTAGTGGAGGCTATATGGCAACATTTCTTTGTCTAACTCACAAATGTCTGCTAGAAATGATTGGCCGTAAAAAGTCTTGATTCCTAGTTTATGCAACATGAGATGGTTCATGGTCGTATCCGAGAAGCCAAGAAAAATCTTTTGTTTGATAACTTTTTCTAGTTGGTCATTTTCAAAAAGATAGGGTAATAAACGATAGGTATCGTCTCCACCGATGGCGCATAGGATCATGTCGATACTATCATCAGAAAAGGCCTGAATCAAATCCTCTGCACGAGCTTCAGGGATGGTCCCTTGATAAAAGTCTAAGCCTTTTTAGCGAATGAGGTAAAAAGATAGGATTGAGTCTCATGTCCTTGAGACGTTGGACACCCAAGTCCACTTCGTGTTTGATCAAAAGTCTTCTCCGATAATGCCACTAGACAAACTAACAATACCAGTAGAAACCATATCTCATCCTCCTAGAAATAAATTGATGCTATTGTATCACAAAAAGATGAGGAAAACAACAAGAATTAGAGTCAGAAGAAGACTTTTGATCAAGAGTAGTAAAAAGCAACCGCTCGATGTGGTTGCTTTTTATAGTAGTTGTATTCTTATAGAGCAGTAAGGAAAGTCAGTCCGCCAAGGATAACCCCAGCCGAGTTTGGAATGATTAGAATCCAGTCTTTCTTAGGCTCTTTTGTCCATCCATAAATGACCCAGATTAAGCAAGAGACTGCTGCTGATAAAGGTTGAAATGGTTGAGCTTTATTTCCTTGTAAATTAGCAAAAATTTGGGGGATATAGGCTATAAATACAATAATCCCGATAAAGGCACCAATTGAACTGACAATTTGATTAATTCTCTGTTTAGTCATATATTTCTCCTTATTATTTTATTAGTATAACAGAAAAACAACTTGAATTCAAGGATAAAAACCTCGGATTCCAAGGGAAGACTTTACATTGAAGCAAATTTAGACAAAAGTGTCTATTTATGATTTTTGACGAATCAATAAATGATTTGGAACTACAAAAAAAGTAGTCTGTCTACAAAACACACTACTTTTATTATTTATCTTAATATCTTGCAGGTCCTGCACTTGCGCTCTTGATGTTGAAACGTTTTTTGAGGTAGAAACGTAGGGCAAGCAGTGCTCCACCGATCACCAACAAAACAAGTGGAGGGAGGCTGATGTTGATGGCTTGTGGAATGAAGTTACTCAAGAAGAGGATGAGAACCCAAGCAAACATGGTTACTAGCATAACCAAAAGTGATTTCCAGAATGGAGGGCGTTGGCTACGGTCTGTATCTGGTCCGTAGTAGCGGTAGATGAAGTGATAGAGAAGGTAGAAGGCAACTCGCCGAAGGCTCTACACTGATAAGTGTTACCAAACCATAAGCCACTGGTTGGTTTGAGAAGAAGCTCATCAAGGCACTAACTACTGCAAAATAATCCTGTGATGAAAAGGGCTGAATCCAACATCATCAATTTTGGATCGTCGTTTTCTTTTGGATGTTCTTTTTCGAATTGCTCTTTTTCGCTGAAGCTATGAGCCCAGTGAGTTGGTGCTCCAGATGATGAACGTGCTGTCACCCCTTTTGGTTGTTCTTCAAGGATATGAGGAATGACTTCTTCAAGGATAGCCTTTGATTTCAGCGTCGGTTTTTTTCCGTCCTTGAGAAATTGTTGGGTTGCAATGTGGATAAATTCTTGGTTTTTCTTTGTTAATTCTTTTAAATCAATCTGTGACATAATAACTCCTGTTTAGAACCATTTTTTATGGATGAGGTAAAGAGTGAGAGAAACACTCATAGCAAAGGCGATAAAGACGATGAGCCAGAAAGCATGCGGTTCTCCGTTTAAAGGAATTTCATTATCCTTAAAGTTCATTCCGTAGGCTGAGAAAATCATGGTCGGGATAGACATAACGATGGTCACGAGGGCCAAGGTTTTCATGATATTGTTCTGGTTGTTTGAAATGATAGAGGCAAAGGTCTCTGTCATAGAGTGAAGGACGTTTCCATAGATATCCGCCATCTCGATGGCCTGTTGCGTTTCAATCAAGGTGTCTTCGAGTAAGTCCTCGTCTTCAAGGTATTTCTTAATATTGCTCGTTGCGCTGGTCAATTTTTTAATCACGCGCTCGTTTGTCTTAAGAGAGGCCTTGAAGTAGACGATGGTCTTTTCCAACTCCATGAGTTCAATCAATTCTTCATTTCGAGTAGATTTGTGAAGTTGGTTTCGATTTGCTCACTCTTACGTTCAATTGAACGAAGGGCTGTCAGATAAATTTCAGCGTTACGGTAGAGGATTTGAAAGATAAAGCGCGAACGCATAAAGGTATAGAAATTCCGAAGTCTCCGATTGATAAAGACATCTAGAAGTGGGAGAGGTTCCAAACAAGTGGTAATAATAGCCTCTTCTGTGATGATAATCCCCAAGGGAATGGTCACATAGTAGGTACGGTTATTTCTCTCCTCGGTAATGGGAACGTCTACGATGATCAGAGTGTATTCATCTTCAATGGTAATACGAGACATTTCTTCCGCATCGAGTGGTGCACGGAGGTCAGCGATATCAATATCAAAAGCAGAAGCGATTTCCATCGATTCGCTCTGGGTAGGATTGACGAGATTGATCCAAGTGCCCGGCTGGAGCGTATCAATCTCTTTAAATTCAGTTGTAGTTGAGAGAAAGACTTGCTTCATATCTCCCTATCCTTTCCTAATCTAATCCGTGTTTCAGTGATTTTTAGCACCGTACTATTATACTACAAAATCAGCTTTTTTTCAAATAAAATCTACAAAAATACCGTTGTTATTGGCTTTTTCGTTTTGTCTTGAAATGTTGCTTTTTAATTTGCTCCCTTTTTGCTCCCTTATAGTGCTTTTAGTGCAGTTTCGTAGAATGATACTGCTTTTTGCGTTCTCTTTTGAGAGGTGGCTATATGTGTCCATGGTCATTGATAAAGTTGAATGACCTAGGCGGTGCTGGAGTTCCTTGTAAGGTATTCCAGAGTTAAGCAGTAAACTAGCGTGAGTATGACGGAAACCGTGAAAACCAATATTAGGGACACCAGCACGCTTAAAATGTGTTAGTAATCTTCTTTTAAGTTTTGAACTGCTAGGATACTCATGAATAAAATCGGAGAATACCACGCTTTCACGTTGCCCTATCTTCCATGCCTCCTTAGTTTGGCGTAGCTTGTATTGTTTTAGCATATCAATAGTAGCTAAATCTATATCTATATCCCGATAACTAGCCTTAGATTTTGGGCTATTAATTTCTAATTCCCGATTTAGTGTTTTGGTAATATGCACAACGGCATTATCTAAGTCTATATCAGACCAGGAAAGGGATAAAGCTTCATTGATACGACAACCAGTAGCAAGTAGGAACTTATAGAGCGTTGCTCATAGTAATAACGATATCTGTTGCTATCTAAATTATCGAGATAAACAAGAAACTTTTTAATTCTGGATTATCAAAAGTGTTTTACTTTTTGTCGCTTTGCTTTCTGAGTGTTACGAGGTAAAACAACATCACGCGCAGGATTGGACGGTATCGCTTGCATAGTTACACCATACTGTAAGATACGTTTGTTTTAAAGCATGTATCTTGTCATAGTGTAGAAAAAGCCCTTTTTCCCTCTATTAGTCTTGTCAGCAAGTTTGTTGATAATTGACTGGATAAGTGGAGTAGTGAGTTTATCGAGCTTATAAGCCCCAAAATTAGGCAATATATGATTATCGATTAACTTTCTAACATTACCTTGAGTGTTTGGTTTAACTGTATTCTTATAACTTTCCAACCAGAGATTAGCTAATTCTGATAGCTTTGTTATGGCACTCTGCTTTTTTGTCTAGTAGATCCCTGTTTTTTGAAAATCTATTTTTTCTTGAGTAGCTTTCTGCTTAACTTCCTTTTGTGTCCGACCTGTTACCTTAGTTTTAACTTTCTTTCCTGTTACTTGGTCAACTCCTAAGTAAACACTTGCTCGGTAGACTTTACTACTGTCTTTTTTTATAACTTCAGTTATTTTTCATGATCATACCTTTCTAAAATACATCAGCAGGCAAGCTATTATTAAAAAGGTTTTAGATTGTGGTTTTAAAATCATGCTAGGGCTTCACAGATTGCCCTGTATTCAAGTTTAACAAGTTAGATAGGTAAATTATATGCTTAATTGTTAAGTGGTAAAAACACTTATTTTACAGTGTTTTTTGAGAGTTTTTTTCTAAAGTTAGTTTACCAGTTAGCTAACAAAAACACTTTTACATTTCCCACGCGTGGTATAATAGAATTAACAAGATAACTTGCGAAGGATTAACGTTGTGTTCCCAAAGGGAGTAAGTCGATGGACGAGAATTCACATATGCCTGGGGTTATCTTATTTTTTTTGTCTTTTTTTCAAGTTTTCTACGAACGTTTCAGGATTTCGTTCGATCTCCTCAATTATAAAATCGCAGAGGACTGGAGAGTAGCTATATCGATTACCGATTTTATAATGGTAGCAATAACGTTCATTTGTCTTAACGTCATAAAATGTATTAAAAAGTTGGAAAGTCGTTTGTTGTAAACGGCATTTTTTTGTTTTTTTCTTTAGCGACTATTTTTGTTAATAAAATACCTTTTAGATTTCAGACGTCTATTTACAATTTTGATAACTTCCTAGTAGTTAATGGATAGATAGCATTTGGATCTTTTAACCTCTCTAAGTACACCTATAGGTGTTTCAGCAGTGTTATCAAATTTAACCAACAAGTCTGCCTCTTGTTTTTCGTTTAGTAATATAAAATCGTGTTTCAACAGGAACAGCATAGTCGGAATTACTAGTAGATATTTCACTTTCGATTTTAGCTTGTTCAGAAAAGTAAGCGTTCTGCCATTTTTGGGGAATATTTTGCCCTGATTTCTTCTTGATTAAGTCGATCGATGCGGACTGATAAAAGTCAAGAAATTTTGTGCAATTTGTTTTTGTGATATCCTCATTGTGAAACTCTTGCATTTTTAAAAATATAATTAGAAACACATGCTTGAAATAATGGGGCATAGATATGTTCATAATCTTCTGTTATGAAGTGGGTACTAGTATTCCTAAGTTCTATAATTCGAATTAGATTTTTCGTAATGATCCATGTTTATCTGGAAATACTGTTTCAACTGCATTTTCTAATGATATCGTTCTATCCTTACTATCCTTAAAATATATTGCTTCTTCACCATCATTATTAATGATATAGCCTTTTAGCATTAATTCCCAGGCGTTACAGATAAAAAAACTAAAACCTTCAATTCTATATTTAATTGTTGGTTTGTTATATATTTCAAGCCCCATAATAAAAGCCTCGATGCTCTTATCAACTAATCTTTTACTTAAATCTTCCATAGGTTTCCTTTCTTATAAGATTTTTCTAAATTATGGCTTATGTGCGCCTGGGTCTTATCATTATATTCTCATTGAGCAAAGGTCGAAGCATAATAATCACGCGCTTTGTTAGATGTAATCGGCTTTTTCGGCTCCCCTAAAAAGAAAAAAATATTAGAGCTGAGTTTCCAGGGTCTTTTAGTTAAGTCGAGAAAACACGCGCTTCAGGATTGTTGGATATTGTGGCGCGTGGATTTAGAATCCTTTCCTCCAGGTCTCTTTTTCTTGTTTCTCCTTTGTAATAGTTCTTTTTACTTTTTCAGCCATATCAAAAACCAGATTCTTTATTATCTTTTTTATCTTCCTTAGGGAGTATTCCATAATTTAGTAATAACTCTTCTTCATCGGTATATGAAAAGTTGATTTACTGCAGATAAGAATGAAGTAAGTTTAGAATAATCAGGATCATCATGACCAGTTACATATTGGTCTTCTAGCACCTTCATTAAATCATCGCCAAGAAGCGAATACACTCTAGCTTTTACATGGTTAAATGGATCATTAGAATCTTTTCGGTAAAGTTGATAACTTGCTTCTTGGCTATCTCTATACTCACTATACCCCAACAGATACCCAACGCTTACCCCAAAGTAGTCAGCAAGTTGCTGGGCTTTTTCTGGTTTTAATTTGGCTTTTCCCGTTTTTCCCAATTTTTGAAGAGTCCGATAATGAACTCCCAATATTTTCAGCTAACTCTTTTTTTGAGATAGCTTTTTTTCTTGTCTTAATTCTTTCAATCTATTCATGTTTTATAACACCTTTCAAAGATGATTATATACTATATCTTAGAAAAAGTACATTTTTGTGCAAAAATTAAAAACAGTTGACATAGGGAAAAATATTGTGTATCATACATGTTAAGCACAGAAAAATGTAGCTAATCCCTCCAACCTTTCACACTTTCAATCTATTCATGGAGGGGATTTTTAGAAAGGGGAAAGCTATGAGCAAACTACGAGGCTATCGGCTATGTTAGGGCTGACTCAGCAACAGATGGCGGACAAGCTAAAAATTTCTTTACAGTCATACAATAACAAAGAGACTAAGAAAACGCCTTTTAATGATAAAGAGCGCCTAGCTATTAAGTCAATGGTTGCAGAAATTAAACCAGATATAACCATAGATGAACTATTTTACAGTTAGAAAGGAGCAAATCAATGGAATTAGTCTACATGGACGGTAAGAAAGAGCTGTATACACTGAGCAGTATTGTGGCAGAATGCACGGGATTGCAACATCACACAATAACCAAGACGATCCGCAAACATCAAGCAAGGTTTGAACAGTTCGGAAAGGTTGGATTTAAAATCCAAGCTATAGAGAGTGGCCAGAATACCAAGGACTATATTTTGAACGAGCAACAAGCTACTTTTGCTGATTACATTCTTAAAAAATACTGATCAAGTGGCAAACTTCAAAACCAACCTAGTAAGAGCATTCTTTGAAATGCGAGAGGAACTTTCTAAGTTTCGTATTCAGAGAGCGCTAGAAAAGCCAAAAAGAAAAACCTTACATGACAGTATAGAAACATGGGAACAAGCGCCAAAGCACGCGCATAGCACCATGAATAACCTGCTACTGAAGGCAGTAACTGACAGGAACGCTAAGCAGTTAAGGGAAGAGCGTGAGGCTATAATGGCATTGATAGCTTGACCAGTGACGAGCTAGAGCAATACCAGGCATTTGAGGACATGGTAATAGCCATGATTGGCTTGAATATGAGTTATCAGGAAATTAAGTCCACAGTATTCAGAAATAAAAACACGCACTAAATGCGCGTGAGAGCAACAAAAAGGCTTAGCAATAACCACACCGCAAAGCCTTTTCACACTAACACTAAAACGAATTTAACAACGCAGGCAAGCTATTATTAAAGAGGTTTTAGTAAAGATTTATACCTAGATTATAGCATATTTAGGACATTTTTGACCATACGGAGAGCGCTAACTCTTTAAACTGGTACTTTCTAACGCTTTCAAATATTGGCGAGTCTGGTCGTGGGAATTAGTCAGTATAGGAAACAACGATTAAAAAAGGCCCATTAGGGAATGACACAAACATAGAAAAAGGGGTAACACCATGACTAATAATATTAAAGACATGACAAATAAAAGAATTTAACAACTAATGAGTGATATTAAGGAAAGAGAGCCAAAGCTATTTCTTGTTATTCAAGACTTTGTAAATAAGAAATTATCGTCTGAAGAAGTTGATAAGTTACTTTCAATGAATAGTGAAAGATCGAGTTACATTTTATCAATGGTTACCAAACTAGAGCATAAGTAAGAGGTAAAGACATGAGTACAATTATATCAGAAAACAGTATTTTCACTGTTAAGAAGTCAGACTATACCCCTGAACAGTGGGAAAGAATGCAAAAACGAAACGAAAGCGAAGATAGAGCCAAGGCTCAGCTTTCTCAACTTTACGGGGAACGTGTAGCGACCATGATTTTATTTAACGTTATGGCCACTTATAAGAATACTTTTTAAAAGGTTTGCAGATACCTATGAGGAGGCTTGTGATGGCCTAGGTGTTCTTGTTGTTAATGACATCATCTCAAGAGCAGTCAACGGTTTACCAGCGCAAGGGGTAGAGCATAGATAAGGGGGCAAATTATGAATGAACTAGATATAACCAATACACAGGCAATTATTCTACTTTTTAGTTATCGGTTTTATTATTCCTTTATTTAAAGCGAATAGAGAGGCGTAAACGCGATATTTTTGGAACAGGGAATAGAAACGCCAAGCAAAGATTTAAATCCTGATTATGGGCGTTATATTCAGCTTGCAGGGATCAATGTATGGGGAGGTAATTGAATGAGTCTCAACACGGAATGACAAACGAGTATTAAGGCTTATCAAGGTAGGGTCTGAGAACTCCATAACAGGGGCAGAAATCAGTTTACTCACCAAGCTGACAGAAAGAACAGTACAGGATATTATCAGCCGTTTAATCACGCGCTACGGCGTTCCTATCGTTGGGGTACGTCACGGAGCTTTTTAGAGGCTACTTTTATCCCAGCCAACAAAGAAGAACTACTGGATGGCGCAAAGGCATTCTATAACCAGGTACAGGAGGAGCAAAAGCGTCTGACAGTTCTGTTAAATGCCGATTTAGAGAGCTATAAGCTACTACTGAAAGGGGTGGAAGAATATGTTTAGTCTAAGTAAAGAGAGTGAATACGAGCTAGCTCATGGACTATTAAACCTGGTAGAAAAATACCTGGAGGCGTGATTTACTCAAACCACGCTTGACTGGTTTAATGTCAGCACAGGAAGCCATGGACGAGTTAGATATAAAATACAAAACTTTGCAGAAGTGGAAAGCGCAGGGCTAAGACGGTATCAACCACCACTAGAAGATACCAGGAAAGTATACTATAAAGTTACTGACTTGCTGAAGTTTTTGGGGGTAGAAAATGGCTAGTTTTGAACGATATCCTGGACAAAGAAAATCTGTCCGAACTACCAACGGCTACATTTGAAAAATAGACAACTAACCCTTGAGCAACGCAAAGAGTTACAACAATTAAAGAAAAATAAAAAGAAACGGTTGAAAAATCAGAAAGGATGACTAATGACGGAAATTAAAAAAACTGGGACAAGTTCCTACTGAGACGATAGGGCCATCTGCTAGCATTTTGACAGGATTGTTAAGACGTGGCCAAATATTAGGTATATCAGCACCAAGAAGATCATTAAAGACTAGCGTGGTGATTTCGCTAGCTCTATCTTTAGCCCAGGGCAATAATTGGCTAGAGTGGAAGACTAAAAGAGCTTTCAATGTCTTATATATCAATACAAATCACAAAGAAAATGATTGTTTTTGTAAATTATGTAAATTGCCCAACTTTTTAGAAGTTGGGGAAAATGACTTGATAATATTTCTGTCTTAACCCTCCCAAAATCAACGACTTTAGAAGATTTAGTTAAGGTTGTAAAAGATAAAGTGACTAGCGATACTTTTCAGTGATTATTATTGATAGTATTGATAATTTAAAGTTACCGCAGTTTGGGGGATCTATGGGCGATTATTTACAACAAATTAACCAACACGTAGGGTGGTGGGCTGATTTATACTCAAAGCCATAGAGATAAAACCCTAAAGGAATTGCAGAAAGTTTGGACTTTGCGCAGTGGTCAGAATCTCTAGCTTATTGCGATAGCTTGTTAGAATTTTTCAAGATGGAATTAGATCCCTGAATTGTTACGACTGGAGAGGTTGAAGCTGTCTGGGATTTAGCTAAAAATGTAATGACAACGCACAATAAAAAGATATTTTTCAACTAAATGTAACAAATGATTATATCAGCTTAAAAAAACAAGCGAGCAACTAGTGAGGACTTAAGAAACCATATCGAAGTAGCACTAGAGCATTTTACCCGAGGAGAAAACTCAAGAAATTCTACAACTTTTCGATAGTAAAGATTTACCATTGAAAACGCGAACTTATTGGAGGCTTGAGGCGATTACCTCGGAAGCTGATTACGATGGAGAGAATAACTTTCTTTTCTACTACCCCGATTGGTAAATGATAAGGAAAAAAATATTGGCTTACCACGAACCAGGGATCCCACTTTCCAAAGGACTAAAAGAAAAAATGTGGGCTTATGAAGAGACAAAAGAAAAAGCTACAAATAAATTAAAATCTATGATAGCAGATTTTGAACAAGCGAATAATAGGCTACCCAACAAGTCAGAGCTTTCTCGTTTTTGCCAAAAATCAGCAGACCTACTTTTAGATAAATTGATTGATGAATCCGATAATAACATAGCGGTTATCGATGGAAAGGTACAAGAAAAATCCTGCCTATTAACAATCTTAAATATGTAAAGAGTTGTAAACTTTACAAATGTAAAAGTTGTAAAAAGTTGTAAAAAGTGTAAAATTTTACATGATTTTACACCTTTACAAACGTAAAATTTACAACCTTTACAACTCATTGTAAAAAGTTGTAAAACAGTTATTTTTACACTTGTAAATTATAAATCATGATTCAAAAAGATATTGATGTTATTGGACTTTTAGGGAGTTGTAAAAGAGTTGTAAACACTTGTAAATTTTTACAGTTGTAAAACGAGGGACACGACTAGAATAGCCTAGCGTCAATTCTAGTTTGTCCAAGTGATCCGTGGATTGTGGAAGTAAGAACAGGTACAGGAACAGGGGCGATTGAGCTACGCCCCTGTAACCCTGTAACCCTGTCCTTTAACACTTCCACGGTGCGCGGATATATTGTAAAAAATGGAGTAGTGAAAAAGTGGTAAAAAGAAAATGAATAAACGAGTTATCCAGGACAAAAATTTTTTTAGCTTTCAAGTCAATGCCTCCTATGGCCAATCATTCAGAAGTATATACATGATTGGCAATAATAAGCCGATGAGATATATTTTTGATAGAGTAAGAAAGTATTTAGTATTTGATAAAGCTACTTGTAAGTGGCAAGGTAAGAATTATGGGAAGCAGCCCAGGAGTTGCTTTCTAAAACTCCACGCTAAGATACATTACAAAAATATATACGAGAAGATGGAAGAAAGTAATTGGATCTTCTTTCTCCACAAGACGGAGGTTCTGCTTCTTATGTATCAGACTGGGAAAACTTTTTAAAGATAGTGAGATTATTCAGACATTGAAGCGTGAAGATAAACTTCTAAAATATTTTTGTTATTTTAGCTATACAACAGGGTATATTAGTCATTAATGACTGCAAAAAAATTTGTTGGTATTGATTATTAAAAATAAAAAAAGCTGGCTATATGGAATCTTTAAACTAAAAACACAGGTTATTAATTTTCTGTTTTACCTAACAAAACAATTGTTTTGGGTTTTTCTAAATATAGGGGAATAATGAAGAAGTTAGTAATAGAAACTATTACTAAACCAATGAAGCTAAAAGGGATATCCCAAGGGTTGGCTAGGTTAGATGGTAAAAGTTTAGAAGCTGATTTAGATAATTTAACGATTAGAATTGGTAGTGAGACTTTTAAATTAGATAAGATACCAGGTACAAAAAGGTGGCTATCGATATTTCTTTTTATGCCCGGATTGTGGTAGGCGGTGTAGGTTACTTTTATGAAAAAACATGCTTGGGGTTGTGGATCATGCCAGGAGGTACACAAATTCACACTAAACCGTAGTAAAACAGATTGTCAATACTATTGGGAGCTTGCGCTGAGGGAAGCTAGAAAGGTGGAACCAGGTTGGAGTCCAAAACGTGGCGGATATATGTTTGATAGTTTCCTGAAAGACCAAAAATACATGAAACAGAAACGATATTACAAGCATTATCAAAAAGTTTGTTAAATACACCAGAAAAAGGGGATAGCTTTTGGCTGAATGGTTGGGGATCCCTGAGATAATTTGTAGTAGAGTGCAATTTACAAAACAAAACAAATACTACATATTAGACAACTAAAACTCTGAAATAAGTCAGCTATATCAAGATTTTTGACGGATCTCGAGTGTTCCGAAAAAGGGTGCGCGTGTTTTGATAAAAAAATTACTCGTTTAGAAAAAGGAAACAGGAAATACTTAGGTTTTGGTTAGGTATTGGTAAAGGTTTAAAATTAGGTTTTGCATTTAATAATAGTAAGGTACAGGGATTTTTCTAGTGATAGAATCCCAAGGTTACCACAAGGTAGAGAGGTTTACTGAGGGTTAGAAAAAGGTGAGATTTTGCTTAGGTAGTGGCAGTAAATACGCCTGACAAACGGCAGGGTTATGTATGTTGAACTCGAGCGAACGCCGAGAAAGTGGATATATCCCCCAATTATTTATCAATCAAATAAGAGCAATAATAATCCTCCTTAACTCCTGAGAAACGACAAGTAGATAAGCGAAGAAATAACTTGCCTTAATTGCTTATCAAACCACAAGGAGATACGGGGACTATCTACCTATCCACGCGCTTCAATGAGCTTTAACACTCGTCACTGTACATTTTTTCGTGAGAAAAATAAAGAAAAGGAAAAGATGAATGACTACTAATGATATAGTTAAAAGACTAAAGAACTATAAGAAGATAGAAAAGGCAATAATCAGCTTACAAAGAAAACTAAAACGAGTTGGAAAATAGTTGCTATCCAAAAGTCAGTGAGTTTTTGAACAGAGGGTAAAAACAAGTAAGGTAAACAATACAGAGAAAAAGCTTATTGATAACATAAAGAAAAAAGATGATGTCATGATCAGATTATAGCCTTGACTGAAGAAAAAGCTAGCAGTATTAGAGTTGATGGGGATCATCTAAGCGACTATAAAGAGTGGCTAGCTATAACTAAATTTTATGTACTTTGTGAACCTGTTGAGATAATTTGTAAGGAGTTAAGAGTGTCAAAACTCAGTTATATAAAGTCAAAAATAAAGCTATTGAACACTTGGAAGCTGAGGTAAACAATACTTACGACAGATAAGAGGATAAATAAGAAATATTGTTTTTCTTATTTATGTTTGATAAAAATAGAGATGTGAGGGGCTTTCGCCCCGCCTCTTAGCGTTTACCTTTTTCTTTGCGATTCGGGTCTTACGCTTTTTAATTCTGAGGTTGATAGTAAACTAAGAAAAATCTATTTACGAGTGAATAAAGATAATATTGAAAAGTTTTACGAAAAAAAGGATTATACTGAAGTCATAGAATGGGAAAAAGGATATTTGAATTGTTACCAGAAGTTCTAAAATCCAATTTGGAAGGATCGACTGATATGGCTAAGAAAGATATTTACGATTGGCCGGAAGGCGAAGATGACAACATTGATTTTTGATGCTATCCACGAACAAAACAAGAATAAAACTATTGAGGACTTGGATCGTGAATGGGAAGAGTTCTTAAGAACACTTAAACTGGAAAAGGATTGATTAGTTATGCCTTATACTTTGACCAAGGAAGAAGAAAAAGTTTTGGCTTTCTCGACCTGACGAGATTACTATCCCCCTATTGAGGAAATAGAAAAAGAAATACGCAGGGTAAGCGATGAAGAATTATGGCAAAGTATCCAGGATACGATTGCTAATCTTTTAAAATTGAGAATAATGTGATATAATAGCGAATAGAGCGTATTACCTTGCAAAAGAAACGATCTTTTTGGAGAGTTGGGAGAGAAAACTATATCAATCCACTTCCCTTAGTTTTTAGAAAGAGGCTGGGCTGTAAGCCTCTTTTTAGAATTTTAGCAATTGAGAGAGTGCTTAAAGATGATTAAAATTTCAATTAGTTTGTTGCTAGATGCAATTGAAGATAACATTGACGACGAAGCGCTTCAATCTATCGATTTTGAGAGCCAGATTAGAAAAAATTACAAAAAGAATTTTCAGGGAGAAAATGGTGAGTTCTTAGTAAAAAGAAGAAGCGCTTGAAACACTACCTTTAGACAGAGAAACAAAGGATAAAATCATCGACCAAATAAAAACAAAAATAGTCAAAATGTTTTCGAAGATGATTTTTGACACATTGCTACAATTGTATTATTAAGCACCTAGAGAAATCTAAGTGCTTTTTTCTTTTCTTTTACGAATAATAAAGTAAGAGGAAGAAAAATGAAAAAGAGAGTACACACCCCCACAACCGAAGTATTTAATGTAGGAGGTAGTAACTCTCATTGCTTAGATTATAACCCTAAAAACTAACTGACGCAAGAATTAAGGGTGGGTAGTCGAAATAGTAAAAGAAGCATGACTCTCCCACAGCTCTAAGGCTTTTTGGGTAAAAACCACACTCTTTCTTAATCTAATTATAACTCATTTTGACTTAAAAACAAATAGAGGTGTCTCACTCCTACCGCAGAATGAACTGTTTCAAGGGAGATGAAAAACCTCTATTTACTAACTAAATTATAACTCATAATACATTTAAGTACAAGAATATTGTGGAGTAAAGTAAAAGCCAGTTATGGTATAATTAAGGAAGAACACTAACTGTAAAGCAAAAGAGCTTGAACCAAGGGCGGGAGGTAAGCTATGAAATTATGGACTTTTTTAAGACAAAACGTGAAACTTGTGCTTTAAAGACGGCTCGATCATTTCAGGCTTTTGTCCAAGAATACTGTAACAAAGATGACAACGATGAGGAGATTGACTCAATCGGCTTTGATGTCGACGGTACTCTTTATGAGTATTTTGAGGATGAAATCCTTTAGTATTTCAGTAGCGTAGCGCTTTAGAACATGTGAGAGGGCTAAGAATGAGTAAACAACTTTGGAACTACCTACGCTCAAGAGTTCAGGTAGTAACTAGTGACGGTAAAGTCATAAAAGGTTTTGTCACAGATTTTATTGACGAAATGGACAATGATGAGCAAGATGAAAATCACCATTCTCATTGACGATCCTAGCTCTGATGAACCAACTGAGATTTCCTATCTGAGAGTGAGATTATCTCGATTAAAGAAATCTCATAGTACTTAGTTTAATCTAGGCGCTTTCACCCTACAAAAACACTATGGAAAAGGATTTAGGTTTATATGGCAATATTAGATGATTTACAAGCGTTATATGACAATGGTTGGGATGCCTCTTTGTTTACAAAGGGCAAGATTGTGCTATCTTACCAAATTCTGTTCATGATATTGTAGTGGTTATTGGAGATAAAGAATACCAGGTATCATCATTAAATGAACTGATTTCTTTTAAAAATTGGCGATAATACTTTTAATAAATATTATGGATGGAATTGAAGTGCAGTATTATTAAAATAAAAAGCACGTTTGACCGTGCTAGTTTCTTGCCTGCTGAACTCATAAAATGATACGCCCTTTTTAGAGCTTTTTTTGCTCCCTTTTGCGTACTTTGGGGAGCAAGTAGTAAAAAGTAGTATTAGTGGTTTTTGTAAAAAGCGCGTGATATAAGGGTTAGGGAACTATAAGAAAACATAAAATAGGAAGTTTTTATTATACTACAAAATCGGCTTTTTTGGTAATAGAATTTCACTTTTTTTGGTATAATGGAAAGCAACAATGGACTAGAAAGAAGTAATATGCAAGATAAGATTGTCATCCATGGGGCACGCGCCCATAATTTAAAAAATATTGATGTGGAAATTCCACGAGACAAGCTAGTTGTGGTGACGGGACTATCTGGATCTGGAAAGTCTAGTTTAGCCTTTTGATACCCTTTTATGCAGAAGGACAACGTCGCTACGTCGAAAGTCTGTCAGCCCTATGCTCGTCAGTTTTTAGGCAATATGGAAAAAGCCAGATGGGACTCTATCGATGGTCTCAGCCCTGCCATTTCCATTGACCAGAAAACGACCAGTAAAAATCCTCGTTCGACGGTTGGGACAACGACGGAAATCAACGACTATCTACGTCTCCTCTATGCTCGTGTAGGGACACCCTACTGTATCAATGGACATGGAGCCATCAAGGCTTCGTCTGTAGAGCAGATTGTGGATAAGGTTTTTGAATTACCAGAGCGCCAGCGTCTGCAGATTTTTGGCTCCTGTTATTCGTAAGAAAAAGGGCAACATAAGACGCTGATTGAAAAAATTCAAAAGGATGGTTATGTCCGTGTCCGTGTCGATGCTGTTTACGATGTGACCGAAGTTCCAGAACTTGAAAAGAATAAACAACACAACATTGATGTGGTGGTAGACCGTATCATCATCAAGGATGGTATCCGTAGTCGTCTCTTTGATTCGATTGAAGCAGCCCTTCGTATCGCTGAAGGCTATGTCGTTATCGATACCATGGATGATTCAGAGTTGCTCTTTTCAGAACACTATGCTTGTCCAGTATGTGGATTTACGGTTCCAGAGTTAGAACCTCGTCTCTTCTCCTTCAATGCACCATTTGGTTCATGTAGTGAGTGTGATGGTTTGGGGATCAAGCTAGAGGTTGATACGGACTTAGTAGTGCCAGATGCTAGCAAGACTCTTCGCGAGGGAGCCTTAGCGCCTTGGAACCCTATCTCTTCTAACTATTATCCAAATATGCTGGAACAAGCCATGACAGCCTTTGGAGTGGATATGGATACGCCTTTTGAGGACTTGCCTGAGACAGATAAACACCTCATTTTCAATGGTTCAGATGGGAAAGAATTCCATTTCCACTATGAGAATGAATTCGGTGGAGTTCGTGACATCGACATTCCTTTTGAAGGTGTTATTGGTAATATCAAGCGTCGCTATCATGAAACCAATAGCGACTACACTCGTACTCAGATGCGTCTCTATATGAATGAGCTAACATGTGGTACTTGTCACGGTTATCGTCTCAATAATCAGGCCTTATCTGTTCGTGTAGGAGGAGAGAAAGGTCCTCATATCGGAGAAATTTCAGACCTCTCCATTGCAGACCACTTAGAAGCTATTGATCAGTTGAGGCTATCTGAAAATGAAGCCATCATCGCTCGTCCTATCCTGAAGGAAATCAAGGATCGCTTGACCTTCCTCAATAACGTGGGTCTTAACTATTTAACGTTATCCCGTTCTGCAGGAACATTATCAGGTGGGGAGAGTCAACGTATTCGCTTGGCGACCCAGATTGGTTCCAACCTCTCAGGAGTTCTCTATATCCTAGATGAGCCGTCTATCGGTCTTCACCAGAGGGACAATGACCGTCTGATTGCCAGTCTGAAAAAGATGCGTGATTTGGGAACACCTCGATCGTGGTAGAACACGATGAAGATACCATGCGAGAAGCTGATTATCTGATTGACGTCGGTCCTGGAGCGGGTGTCTTTGGTGGAGAAATTGTTGCTGCAGGAACGCCTAAGCAGGTAGCTCGCAACAGCAAATCCATTACAGGACAGTATCTATCAGGAAAACGCGCGATTCCAGTGCCGTCAGAACGCCGTGTAGGCAATGGTCGCTTTATCGAAGTGACAGGTGCGCGTGAGAACAACTTGCAAAATATCACCGCTCGCTTCCCACTCGGGAAATTCATTGCGGTGACAGGTGTCTCTGGCTCAGGCAAGTCGACCCTCATTAACAGTATTCTCAAAAAAGCCATTGCTCAAAAACTCAATCGCAATTCAGACAAGCCAGGTAAGTTTAAGACGATTACAGGAATCGAGCATATCGACCGTCTGATAGATATTGACCAGAGTCCAATCGGACGGACACCGAGGTCTAATCCCTGCAACCTATACAGGTGTCTTTGATGATATTCGAGACCTCTTTGCCCAGACAAATGAAGCCAAGATTCGTGGGTATAAGAAGGGGCGTTTCAGTTTCAACGTCAAGGGCGGTCGCTGTGAAGCTTGCTCGGGTGACGGGATTATCAAGATTGAGATGCATTTCTTGCCAGATGTATACGTGGCTTGTGAAGTTTGCCATGGGACCCGCTATAACAGTGAAACGCTGAAGTTCATTACAAAGGAAAAAGAATATCTCGCAAGTCTTGGATATGACCGTCAACGATGCGGTAGAATTTTTTTCAAACACATTCCGAAAATTCAACGCAAACCCAGACAATCAAAGGATGTAGGTCTAGGTTATGTGACCTTGGGACAACCAGCTACGACACTTTCTGGTGGAGAAGCTCAACGTATGAAGTTGGCTAGTGAGCTCCACAAGCGCTCAACAGGGAAGTCTTTCTACATTCTAGATGAGCCAACAACTGGGTTGCATACTGAGGACATTGCTCGCCTACTCACCGTTTTGTCCCGCTTTGTCGATGATGGCAATACAGTTCTCGTCATTGAGCACAATCTAGATGTTATCAAAACAGCAGATCATATTATCGACCTAGGACCAGAAGGTGGTGTTGGCGGTGGTACTATTATCGCAACAGGAACTCCAGAAGAAGTAGCTGCTAATGAAGCTAGCTATACAGGACAGTATTTGAAAGGAAAGTTACATCATGAATAAACGTGTGCAAGCATTTCTCGATAAAATGCAAGAAAAAGAACTAGATGGAATCATTATCAATAACCTTAAAAATGTCTACTATTTGACAGGATTTTGGGGTTCAAATGGGACAGTCTTCATCAGCCGTGACCGTCAGGTCTTAGTGACAGATGCCCGCTATATTATCGCTGCTAAGCAGGAAGTAACTGGTTTTGAGATTTTTGCAGAGCGTGATGAGTTAGCTACTATCGCAAAGATTGCAAAAGACATGGGCCTTTCTCGTATCGGGTTTGAAGATGAGATTTCAGTTTCTTATTACCATCGCATGCAAACCGCCTTTGAAGGTTTGGAATTACTTCCTCAGACTCAGTTTGTTGAAGCGCTTCGCATGATTAAGGATGAGGCAGAGATTGCGACTATTCGTAAGGCTTGTTCCATCTCAGACCAAGCTTTCCACGATGCTCTTGACTTTATCAAGCCAGGTAAGACTGAAATTGAAATTGCCAACTTCCTGATTTCCGTATGCGTGAGCTGGGAGCGGCAGGTTTGTCTTTTGACACAATCTTAGCGAGTGGCATCAACTCTTCTAAACCCCATGCTCACCCAATGCACAAGCCAGTAGAACTAGGCGAAGCTATCACTATGGACTTTGGATGCCTTTACGAGCATTATGTGAGTGATATGACTCGTACCATCTACCTAGGCCATGTCAGCGACGAACAAGCAGAAATCTACAACACCGTTTTGAAGGCTAATCAAGCTCTGATTGACCAAGCTAAGGCTGGCTTTAGGTTTCCGTGACTTTGATAAAATTCCTCGTGATATCATTGTGGAAGCAGGCTATGGAGAATACTTTACACATGGTATCGGGACATGGTATCGGACTTGATATCCACGAAGAGCCTTACTTTTAGCCAAACTTCCAAAGAAGTTATCAAAATCTGGGTATGGTCTTGACTGATGAGCCAGGTATTTATATTGAAGGTAAATACGGGGTTCGTATCGAAGATGATATCCTGATTACAGATACAGGTTGTGAGTTATTAACCCTTGCTCCAAAAGAATTAATCGTAATCTAAGAAAAATGAGATAAATCGTTGACTTTTACTAGTTAAAGGTTTATACTGAAAGGCGAAAACGGTAGGTGAGGCTACCATAGGGATACGGATGACTACCGCAAAGCAGTGGAGACACTACTCGTTGGTCAACAGTCCTGGTCGCGAAGGTCAAGACTAAGCTCATTACATCGCCCTATGGAGTTAAAGCTTGAACGAAAACAGATCATAAGTTTTTTAGTCCTGCCATTTTATGGCAGGATTTTCTGCTGTTTTAAAACAAAGAAAGGAGACAAACGATGCAAATTGACGATCATCCAGAACCGCACATACACAGCCAATCGCTGATTTGTGTCGTTCTGTCCCTATAAAGTGATTGGTCTCTGTGTATGATACTCTTCGAAAATCACTCAAACCACGTCAACGTCGCCTTGCCGTACTCAAGCACAGCCTGTGGCTAGTTTCCTAGTTTGCTCTTTTGATTTTCATTGAGTATGAAATCACTATTCATACAGATAGGAGAAACCAATGAAAACTACAAAAGAAAGACTAGCAGCAGCTATTCAAACTCCATTCAAAAGATAGTCTAGCTTTTTTTACCATACAAGTCTAAAAGGCTTAGACCAAGAACAAGTCGAAGAAAACCGTGACCTATATGGTGAAAAACACCATCACAAAAGGGTCAAGAGGATTCCATCTTAAAAAGATTTATGAGTCCATTATCAATCCTTTTCACAATCATTTTGCTTGTGATTGCCTTTTATTTCTCTCGTTACAAACGTCTGGCTTGCCAAACCTGGCCAAGAGGACCCTACGACCTCTATTATTATCGTTGTCTTGGTTTTGATTTCAGGAGGCATCCGTTTTGTCCAAGAGTTGCGGAGCGACAAGGCGACAACCAATCTTTCAAAAATGATTGTCAACACTGCAACTGTTATTCGCGATGGTCTTGAACAAGAGTTGCCAATCGATGAGTTGGTTGTGGGAGATCTCGTGAAATTGAGTGCTGGAGATATGATTCCAGCAGATGTTATCTTATTTGAATCCCGCGACTTTTTCGTTCAACAGTCAGGTTTGACTGGAGAAAGTGATGCAGTTGAAAAGCTAGCTTTAAATAAAGCCACTGGTCAAAATGTAGATAGCCTCTTAGAAGCAGAATCTTTGGCATTCATGGGGACAAACGTTATCTCAGGAAGTGCTACAGCTATGGATTCTAGCTGTTGGTGATGACACCATGATGGGAGCTATTGAACAGACTCTCAACACCTACGATGAACCAACTTCTTTTGAACGTGAAATGAACAGCATTTCTTGGCTCTTGATCCGTTTGATGCTTGTCATGGTTCCGATTGTGTTTTTTTCGCAAATGGTTTGACCGATGGAGACTGGCTAGAGGCTGGGAGTATTTGCTTTTGAGTGTTGGTGTCGGACTGACACCAGAAATGCTTCCAATGATTATCACAGCCAGCTTGGCCAAAGGTTCCATTATCATGGCCAAAGAAAAAGTGGTCATCAAAAAACTCAATGCTATCCAGGACTTAGGAGCAATCGATATCCTATGTACGGACAAAACTGGAACTTTAACGCAGGATGAGATTGTTTTAGAATACCCTTTGGATATCCATGGTGATTTGGATATGGCAGTCTTAAGAAGAGCTTATCTAAATTCACATTTTCAAACAGGTTTGAAAAACTTGATGGACCGTGCCATCATCAGTAGAACTGAAAAAGAAGCTAAAGAACACGTTATTCTACAAAATTTGGATACTAGCTTCCAAAAAATCGACGAACTTCCATTTGACTTTGAACGCAGACGCATGAGTGTCATCGTCAAAGACGATAGCAATGTCGTTAGTATGGTTACCAAAGGCGCTTTAGAAGAAATGTTGAACATTTCGACACATGTGGAGTACCGCGGAGAGATTATTTCCCTAACAGAAGACATTCGCCAAGAAGTACTAGCAGAAGTTGCGCAATTAAACCGTCAAGGTTTGCGTGTCTTAGGTGTTGGTTACAAATCAGGTCTACGTGAAGACTATGCCTATGCTGTGACTGATGAAAGCGACATGATCCTTACTGGTTATCTTGCTTTCTTGGATCCACCAAAACCATCTGCAGCACCCGCTATTCAGGCTCTGCTTGAGCATGGTGTCAGAACAAAAATTTTAACTGGGGATAATGAAAAAGTAACCCAAGCCATCTGTGAAAAGGTTGGTTTGGATGTTGAACACATCCTTTTGGGAGCTGATATCGACCAAATGACAGACCAAGAATTGGCAGAAGTTGTTGAAAAAGTAACAGTCTTTGCTAAATTGTCACCTGACCAAAAAGCGCGTATCATTCTACAGTTGAAAGAGAAATGGTCACGGTGTTGGTTATATGGGAGATGGTATTAACGACGCCCCATCTATGAAGGTGGCAGATGTTGGTATTTCTGTAGATACAGCAGTCGATATCGCCAAAGAAACAGCGGATGTTATTTTGCTAGACAAGGATCTCATGGTTCTTGAAACTGGTATCGTTGAAGGTCGTAAGGTCTACGCCAACATGACCAAGTACATCAAGATGACCGTCAGTTCAAACTTTGGGAATATCTTCTCACTCCTTGTTGCGAGTATCTTCTTGCCATTTTTACCAATGGCTCCTGTTCATCTCATTGTTTTAAACCTAGTCTATGATTTGTCTTGTGTGGCATTGCCATTTGATAATGTGGATCAAGACTTCCTCAAACAACCCCATACATGGGAAGCAAAATCCATTACGCGATTTATGGTTTGGATGGGTCCAATCTCATCTATCTTTGATATTTTGACCTTTATTTTCCTCTATTTTATCATTGTTCCTTTTGTGACAGGCTATCATTATGTTCATGGTTCTGAATCTGCCCTTCAGTTTATTATCTTGTTCCAAACAGGATGGTTCATCGAATCTATGTGGTCTCAAACCATGGTCATCCATATGCTTCGTACGGCAAAAGTTCCTTTTGTACAAAGCAGACCAGCTTGGCTTGTGATTTTGACAACTTTGGTTGCAGCTTTCTTTGTAACTAGTTTACCTTATGGACCACTAGTAAATATCCTTCGTTTAGCTCCGTTGGGACTGCCATACTTCTTGTTTTTGGTCGGTATTATTTTTCTTGTACATGTTTAGCGTCACCAGTTATTAAGAAAGTTTTACATTAAGAAGTACAGAGAATGGTTATAGTTCGTGTTTTTGTCAAGAAAAAAAGATAGAAAACTGGGCAAAAAAAGTTAAATTTTTTAAAAAAATAGGTCGTAAGTCGGATGTTTTTTTATGGTATAATAGAATAAACTGATAGTAACATGTAGCGAAAAGGGGTAGGTACATGATCAAAATTTATACAGTCTCAAGTTGTACTAGCTGTAAAAAAAGCGAAAAACCTGGCTCAATGCCCACCAGTTAAGTTATAAAGAACAAAACCTCGGTAAAGAGGGGATTTCTAGAGAAGAATTATTAGATATTCTAACAAAAACAGACAATGGAATTGCGAGCATTGTATCATCAAAGAATCGCTACGCTAAAGCTCTCGGAGTTGATATCGAAGATTTGAGTGTCAATGAAGTGCTCAATTTGATAATGGAGACACCACGCATCCTAAAAAGTCCAATTCTTGTTGACGAGAAACGTTTGCAAGTTGGCTATAAAGAAGATGACATTCGTGCCTTCTTGCCACGCTCTGTCCGCAATGTAGAAAATGCAGAAGCACGTTTACGTGCAGCACTATAAAACATAAAGGCTGGGAGTGACTCCTAGCCTTATTTGATAGGTAAATAAGGGAAAATGAACATGAAGAAGATAGTTATCGGAACAGTTGCGCTTCTACTTTTACTAGCTGGCTGTGGTCAGAAAAAAGAATCTGCGGAGCCTGCTAAGAGATACAACAACAGAAAGCTCTCCAATCAACTCTACCAGTCCTAGAAAAATGCCAATAACAATACAGTAGTAACCAAGACACTTGTTCTACCCACTGATGAAAATGGGAGTTCAACAAACTCAGACCATTACCTATAAGGGTAAACAATTCTTGACCTTAACGATTCAGCAAAAACGGCAAGTTTCAGAAGAACTCAAGAACTATATTGCAGAGCATGGATTAGAGGAAGCAAAAGACGGCCTTGAAAGAAGAGGAAGACAAGGATGAATCGGTCCAAGATGCTCGTAAAATCCTGGATTTTAGTCTTGAAACCAATCTTTTAAGTGAAAACTGAGATTGAAACGAAAAACAAGTTATGATTTTCAAGTTCTAGATGTTAAAAAAAGGCAAGCGAAAGCGAATATTTAAAAATGTTGGCTTGGAAAAATCTATTAAAAAAACGAACCAGAAGAATATATCGAAAAGTCGAGTTGCAAGTGGTGCGACTGTCCAGTAAAGGAAGTCGCAGAAAATCAGCAAAAATCAGACTGTGTGATTTGTAGAACGACTGTGAATGTGCTATAATAGTACTATTCTAAGGAAAGAGGGTGTTAGAATGGGATTTACTGAAGAAACCGTACGTTTTAAATTGGACGATTCCAATAAAAAGAGATTAGTGAAACATTGACAGAAGTCTATGCTTCATTGAATGAGAAGGGTATAACCCTATTAATCAAAATTGTGGGCTATGTTCTCAGTGGAGACCCAGCTTACGTTCCTCGTTACAATAACGCAAGAAATCAAATCCGTAAATACGAACGCGATGAGATTGTTGAAGAATTGGTCCGCTACTACCTTAAGGGACAAGGAGTCGATCTATAACCAATGAGAATTATGGGGTTGGACGTTGGTTCCAAAAACAGTAGGAGTAGCGATTAGCGATCCGTTAGGGTTTTACAGCGCAAGGGACTCGAAATCATCCAAATCAATGAAGATCAAGGAGAGTTCGGCTTTTGAACGACTCAAAGGAATTGGTTGATACCTATAAGGTGGAGCGCTTTTGTTGTTGGTTTACCCTAAAAATATGAACAATACCAGTGGACCGCGGTGGAAGCGAGTCAAGCATACGGAGCAAAACTGGAAGAGCTCTTTGGTTTGCCAGTGGAGTATCAGGATGAGCGCTTAACCACGGTTGCTGCAGAGCGCATGTTGATTGAGCAAGCAGACATTAGTCGTAATAAGCGTAAAAAAGTTATTGATAAATTAGCGGCTCAATTGATTTTGCAAAATTATTTAGATAGAAAATTTTAAGACAGAGGAGAAACTATGTCACACGATCACAACCACGATCACGAAGAACGTGAACTTATTACACTTGTAGATGAGCAAGGAAACGAAACTTTGTTTGAAATCCTTTTGACTATTGATGGAAAAGAAGAATTTGGTAAAAACTATGTCCTTCTTGTACCAGTTAATGCAGAAGAAGATGAAAACGGAGAAGTTGAAATCCAAGCATACTCATTCATCGAAAATGAAGATGGAACAGAAGGCGAATTGCAACCAATCCCTGAAGATTCAGAAGATGAATGGAACATGATTGAAGAAGTCTTCAACAGCTTTATGGAGGAGTAAAAACATCCGGGGGATGTTTTTAGCCCTGCGCTAGAAAATAGAAACGCAGGTAGTCTGGGAGACTGTATCAGCCCTGCTTCTAGAAATAAGAAAGAAAGCAGGAACATCCAGTGGATGTTTTTTTAGCCCATATTGAAATTAAAACAAGCTAGGTTCTAGCAAATGAAGTAAAAAGCGAAGAGAATCTTCGCTTTTTTATTAAGGATTAAGGAGATAAGCGTGTTTGAAGTAGAAAAATGGCTCCATAGCCGGATTGGATTGAATTTTAGATCAGGTTTGGGACGGATGCAAAAAGCAGTGGATTTGCTGGGAAATCCTGAGCAAACCTATCCAATTATCCATGTGACGGGGACAAATGGGAAGGGGTCGACTATTGCTTTTATGAGGGAACTTTTTGTTTCCCATGGTAAAAAGGTTGGAACCTTTACTTCGCCTCACATTGTCAGCATCCATGACCGTATCTGTATCAATGGTCAACCTATATCGGATGCCGATTTTATTCGTATAGCTGATCAAGTTAAGGAAATGGAGCTGAAACTTCTAGAAACCCACGCTCAGTTATCTTTTTTTGAGTTGTTGACCTTGATTGCTTTGCTTTATTTTAAAGAGCAAGAAGTAGATTTGGTGTTACTGGAAGTTGGGATTGGTGGACTACTTGATACCACTAATGTGGTAACTGGAGAAATCGCAGTTATTACATCAATCGGCCTAGATCACCAGGAGACCTTGGGCAATAGTCTAGAGTTAATTGCTGAGCAGAAAGCAGGGATTTTTAAGTCAGGTAAATCAGCCGTTGTTGCCAATCTAGCATCGGAAGCTCAGCTCGTTTGTCAAATGGCTGCTCATAATTTGGGAGTAACTCTCACCAAGCTGACCAAGATTTTTTTCTTTCAAGGATGGGTCACTTTTTTCTTCTCTTGCTGAATCTGAACCAACTAAAAACTAGGTTTGAAGGGAGCTTATCAAGAGGAAAACGCAGCTCTTGCCATACAAGCTTTTCTATTGTTTATGAATCAGAGAGGTGAGACGGTCGATCAAGAAGCAGTACGAGCTGCCTTGCATGAGCTACTAGATGGGCAGGAAGACTAGAAGCTATCACTGAGCACATTTATCTGGATGGGGCTCACAACTTTACCAGCCTTGAGCGTTTGGTTGAGTTTATACAGGAAAAATCAACAAGGGTTATCAGCCTCAAATTCTATTTGGTGCCCTGAAGAGAAAAAGATTATGGCGGTATGTTGACTTATCTTAACTGAGCATTTACCTGATGCAACTCTCTATGTTACGACTTTTTGATTACCAAGGGTTCCTTGGAGGAGCAAGACTTTGGGAGGTTATACTAGCATTGCTTCTTATCGAGATTTTATAGATCACTTTGAAGCTTCTGCAGGAGAGCAAGACTTGCTATTTGTGACAGGTTCTCTCTATTTTATATCTGAGGTTCGTGCCTATCTTATGAATCCAAAGTCATTTGATTGACCCTCCTATCTTTAATTTGTTATAGTAGAGGTGTGGTGGCTCAGCAGGGTTATTCTGATTTTAAGCCACTAAAAGAAAGGAGGCATTATGTCACTAAAAAAATTCACACTTTCTCTTGCTTCTTTTGGCAAGTCTTAGTCTCTTAGTTGCATGTTCACCAAAAAGATCAAGCAACTCCTTTCAACTCAAGCAAGTACTAGTACGGAAGTAACGACTGCTCAGTCAGCAGAAACGACTGTTTCTAGTTCGACTACTAGCATCAGTAACCAACATTGATGGCACCTATAAAGGGACAAGATGATGGGAGATAGCATTACTCTCGTTGTTACTGGTAATACTGGAACATGGACGGAAGTAGAACCTGATGGTGATCAGGAAATTAAGAAGGTAACTTTGAACCAGAAAAGTCAGAAAGTCATCATCGGAGATGACGTCAAGATTTATGTAGCTGAGGAGAATCAAATAATCATCGATGACATGGACCGTGAGGTTTCTGATCGTATTGTTTTTAAAAAAATAGATATTTTTTTAAGGATTTGGATCTCGATAAACACAGATTCAAATCTTTTTTTAATCGATTTTTTGTATGAAAAAAGTTCCATACTTTAAGGGTCAGTTATTTTCACCCAAAGTATAGAACTGATGAATTATAAGTTATACGTTAGAGGAATCGCTCTTGTAAAAAGTGAGCAACTCCATCTTCTTCATTAGTCAATGGTAATTGCTCGTCTGCGAAAGAAAGTAGAGCGGGATTAGCATTTTTCATGGCATATCCTCTACCTGCAAAGGAGAGCATTTCTTGGTCATTGTGTTCGTCACCAAAGGCAATCAGGTTCTGTCTGTCTATATTCATGACATTTAGAAGGTATTCAAGAGCAAAGGCCTTGTGAACACCTTTTGGTGTACATTCGAGGATGTTCAAAGGGCCACCCCAAGTATTGATATTAAGCTGATGCTTGTAAAAGCTGGTCATCTCTTCTGCTAGTGCATATTTATCGTCTGCCCTAGTTTGTAATAAAATACAGTTTGGCCCCTTAGTCACTAAGTCAGACTTGAATTGATTTTCAGGGCGAAAGTTTTCAACACCAAACAATTTAGGATCGGCAATTTCTTTGTCCGGGGCTGTAATGTAAAACTTTTTACGGTATTCACCTGCGATAAAGTCTGCCTCGATATCCTCTTTTCGTTTTACGATATCCAAGAGGTATTTTTTGTCCACAGTAAGGCATTTTTCATGTTTCCAAGCTCTACCAGGTAGGTGAGTGAGCGAACCGTTGAAGTTGATCATAGGAGTCTCAAGTTCAAGTTGGTCATAAAAATCTTTGGCCATACGATATGGGCGACCGGTTGCGATAACCACATGGTGGCCTTTCTTAGAAATTTTTTTAATGGTTTCTTTTGTAAAGTCAGAGAGTTTGCTTTCTCCATTAAGTAAGGTACCGTCTAAGTCAACGGCAATCATTTTTTTAGTCATAAAATCCTCCCTGAATCTAGTTTCAGATAAGATGTTTCTATTATATCAAAAAAAGCTGAAAGAAAAGCTGACTATAAGCAAAAAAACAAAAAGAATAATATCTGATAAGATTTTTTTATAATTCAAGAAAAACATCTTGAAAAGATGAATGATTGATGATATAATAGTCATATTGTTCGTAAAATGACAAAGGAGATTAAAAAAATGGACAAACTATTTAAACTAAAAGAGCACGGGACAGATGTCCGTACAGAGGTTCTTGCTGGTTTAACAACTTTCTTTGCAATGAGTTATATTCTCTTTGTAAACCCTCAAATGCTTTTCACAAACAGGAATGCCTGTTCAGGGTGTATTCTTGGCAACAATCATCGGTTCTGTTGTGGGAACTTTGATGATGGCTTTCTATGCTAATCTTGCCATATGCACAAGCCCCAGGTATGGGACTTAACGCCTTCTTTACCTTTACAGTCGTATTTGGGATGGGCTATACTTGGAAAGAAGCTCTTGGGATGGTCTTCATCTGTGGAGTTATTTCACTGATTATTACATTGACCAATGTTCGTAAAATGATCATTGAGTCTATTCCTACAACACTTCGTTCAGCAATTTCAGCTGGTATTGGTGTTTTCCTTGCTTATGTTGGTATCAAGAATGCTGGCCTTTTGAAATTCTCAATTGACCCCGGTACTTATACTGTAGCAGGTGAAGGAGCAGATAAGGCTCAAGCGGCACTTACTGCAAACTCAGCAGCTGTTCCAGGTTTGGTAGATTTCAATACTACAGCAGTATTAGTAGCTCTTGCAGGTCTTGCTATTACTATCTTCTTTGTTGTTAAAGGTATCAAAGGTGGGATCATCCTTTCTATCTTAACAACGACAGTCCTTGCTATTGCGGTTGGTCTTGTTAATTTGTCAGGAATCGATTTTGCTAGCAACAATCTTTCAGCAGCAGTTAACGACCTAGGAACTTTGTTTGGTGCAGCCCTTGGTTCAGAAGGTTTAGGATCTTTGATTTCAAAACACTCTCGTTTACCAGAAACCTTTGATGGCCATTCTTGCCTTCTCATTGACAGATATTTTTGATACTATCGGTACTCTTATCGGTACAGGTGAAAAAGTTGGTATCATCGCGACAAGTGGTGAAAACCATGAGTCAGCTAAATTGGATAAGGCTCTTTACTCTGACTTGGTGGCAACTTCAGTAGGTGCCATTGCAGGTACTTCAAACGTTACGACATATGTTGAGTCAGCAGCAGGGATCGGTGCTGGTGGACGTACTGGATTGACAGCCTTAGTTGTTGCTATCTGTTTTGCCCTATCAAGCTTCTTTAGCCCACTTCTAGCGATTGTTCCTTCAGCTGCGACAGCACCAATTTTGATTATTGTCGGAATTATGATGCTCTCTAACTTGAAAAATATCCCTTGGGACGATATGTCAGAAGCAGTTCCAGCCTTCTTCACTTCTATCTTTATGGGATTCAGCTACTCAATCACACAAGGGATTGCGGTTGGTTTCTTGACTTATACTTTGACAAAGATTGTTAAAGGTCAAATCAAAGAAGTGCATGTCATGATTTGGATTTTGGATGCTTTGTTCATCTTGAACTACATTAGCATGGCTCTTAACTAATGATTAAACCTGAAAAAAGATGGAGGGAACTCCTCTTTTTTTATTAGTGGAGATATCACAAAAGAAAACTTTTTGGTATAATAGTAGCATGCACACAAAAAATGAAGATGAACTTATTGCTCTTGGACAAGAGTTAGGCTCTCTGCTAGAGAAAAATGATGTATTGATTTTGACTGGTGAATTAGGCGCTGGGAAAACAACACTAACAAAAGGGCTAGCTAAGGGCCTAGGGATTCATCAAATGATTAAGAGTCCTACTTATACCATTGTTCGAGAATATGAAGGACGTCTACCCCTGTATCACTTGGATGTTTATCGTATCGAAGGGGATGCAGATTCTATCGATTTGGACGAATTTCTTTTTGGATCAGGTGTGACAGTTATTGAGTGGGGGCATCTATTAGGTGATGCTCTTCCAGCTGACTATCTAGAATTAGAAATTCTTAAAGATGGTGAGGGCCGTGAAGTTGTCTTTCATGCCCACGGTCAACGAGCAGCAGAACTTTTGCAGAGGTTGACAGATGGAGTATGATCTTTTAATCCGTGAAGCAGAAGTTGAGGATGCTACAGAACTTATTGCACTTTTGGATCAGATTGGTCATGAGTCTAGTTTTACCAGTCTGGATGAAAATGGAATTGCAATGAGTGAATCCGAAATGCAGCGTTTTATTGATAAGCAGGCCCAGTCGGATAATCAGATTACTTTACTAGCTTATTTGAATGAAGAATTGGCAGGAGTGATCAATATAACGGCTGATCAACGTCCGCGAGTGCGGCATATTGGGGATATCTTTTTGTGTATCAAAAAAGCCTATTGGGGAAATGGTCTTGGTAGTATCTTGATGGAAGAAGCTATTGAGTGGGCCCAATCGAGCGGAAGTATTCGACGTTTACAACTGACAGTTCAAAAACGAAATCTGGCAGCTGTTCATCTATATAAAAAGCTGGGCTTCATCATTGAAGGTCAGCAGGAACGCGGTGCTTGTATAGAAGGAGGAGAGTTTCTTGATGTTTACCTGATGGGTCGACTGATAGACGAATAAATGTATGGCAAAAAAAATAATCGGAATGTTTTTAGGCTTTGTTCTTGTGACAGTGCTTGGTGTAGGAGCTTATGCCTATACTATCTACCAACAAAGTACACAGACTTTAGCTAAAACTTATAAACAAATCGGAGAAGAAACCAAGGTTATCGAGGCAACTGAACCATTGACAATCCTACTGATGGGGGTAGATACGGGGAATGTTGAACGTACAGACCCATGGGCAGGAAATAGTGATTCAATGATTTTGGTAACAGTGAATCCTAAAACCAAGAAAGTCGTTATGATGAGTTTGGAACGTGATATTCTGACACAAATCCAACAACCAGATGGTAGTGTTAGAGAAGCTAAACTCAACGCTGCCTATGCTGATGGTGGGGCAGAGCTTGCCATTTCGACCATTCAAAAAATGATGAATATCCATATCGACCGCTATGTGATGGTCAATATGCACGGTCTTCAAAGAATGGTTGATGCTGTCGGAGGTATCACAGTAAACAACACTCTAGGTTTCCCAATCTCTATCCAAGACCAGGAACCATTTAACACGATTTCTATCGGGGTTGGAGAGCAAACATTAAATGGTGAAGAGGCTCTGGTGTATTCACGCATGCGCTATCAGGATCCAGAGGGAGACTACGGCCGTCAGAAACGTCAGCGCGAAGTCATTCAAAAGATTGTCGAAAAAATCCTTAGTTTGAATAGTGTCAGTCACTACCAAGAAATTCTGAAGGCTCTTAGCGACAATATGCAGACAAATATCGAGATTACGACTACAACAATCCCTCAATTGATGGGTTATCAAGATTCCTTTAAAAATATTGATTCTCAGCAATTGCGCGGAGAAGATGCAATGATTGACGGGATATCATACCAAATTGTGACATCTGAGCATATGTTAGAGATGCAAAATCTTTTACGTCGTTCATTGGACAAACCAGAAGTTACCGAGTTGGAGACAAATGCAGTTTTGTATGAAAACATTTATGGTCGTTTGCCACAAACGACTGGTTCTGTTATAGAGCAAGGACAACAAGAACAATAAGAAATGAATATTGAAATCGTAGGAATTTTCCTGCGATTTTTTCAAAGAAATCCGAATAGATAGGTAGGAGGAAAAAATGAAAGCGGAAATAATAGCTGTTGGGACAGAGATTCTAACAGGTCAAATTGTCAATACCAATGCACAGTTTTTGTCTGAAAAGTTGGCTGAAATCGGTGTTGATGTCTACTTCCAAACGGCTGTAGGAGATAATGAATCTCGTCTCTTATCCTTGTTGGAGATTGCTCAGAAACGTAGTAATCTAGTTATCTTAACAGGGAGGATTGGGACCGACAGAGGATGATTTGACCAAACAAACCTTGGCCCAATTTTCTAGGGCGTGATTTGACTTTTGATGCTCATGCACAGGCTAAACTAGATGATTTCTTTGCTCATCGACCAGACTATGCTCGAACTCCAAATAATGAACGTCAAGCTCAAATTGTTGAGGGTTCAATCCCTGCTACCCAATGAAACAGGGACTAGCAGTTGGAGGCATGATTGAGGTGGCTGGCGTGACTTATGTTGTCCTACCAGGTCCGCCAAGTGAACTAAAACCCATGGTTTTAAATGAATTGCTGCCAAGATTGACAACTGGAGCTAAGTTATACTCACGCGTGCTACGTTTCTTTGGTATTGGCGAGAGCCAGCTAGTAACGATTTCTGTCGGATTTGATTGAAGAGCAGACAGATCCAACCTTGGCACCCTTATGCAAAAAAACGGGAGAAGTGACTCTGCGCTTTGTCTACCAAGGCTACTAGTCAAGAGGAGGCAAGAAAAGCTTTGGATAATCTGGAGGGAAAACAAAATTCTTGCACGTCAGACTTTTTGAAGGGGTTGCTTTAAAGGATATCTGCTATGGTTATGGCGAGGAAGCGAGTCTAGCTAGTGTAGTTGTTGAGGAGTTGAAAAAGCAGCATAAAACCATAACGGCTGCGGAAAGTTTGACAGCAGGGCTTTTCCAAGCAACTTTGGCAGACTTTTCGGGAGTGTCAGCTATCTTTAAAGGTGGTTTTGTCACTTATAGTCTAGAAGAAAAGGCAAAGATGTTAGAGATTCCACGAGAAGAGTTGGAAGAACATGGAGTTGTGTCAGCATTTACAGCGGAAAAAATGGCAGAGCAGGCACGACCTGAAAACTCAGTCAGACTTTTGGGATTAGCTTGACAGGAGTAGCTGGTCCGGATAGTCTAGAAGGGCATCCAGCAGGGACAGTTTTCATCGGCCTATCTCAAGCATCAGGCACAGAAGTTATTCAAGTCAATATAGCTGGAAGAAGCCGAGCAGATGTTCGTAAAATTGCAGTTATGCATGCTTTTAACTTAGTTCGCAAAGCTTTATTAAGTGACTGACTTTTGATATAATAGAAGAAGGTTCTAGAATCATTAAAAATATAGGAGAACAAAATGGCGAAAAAACCAACAAAAAAATTAGATGAAATTGGGAAAAATTTGGAGCTGATCGTGAAAAAGCTTTGAATGATGCCCTTAAATTGATTGAAAAAGACTTCGGTAAGGGTTCAATCATGCGTTTAGGTGAACGTGCCGAGCAAAAAGTACAAGTGATGAGTTCAGGTTCTTTGGCACTTGATATTGCACTCGGTTCAGGTGGTTATCCAAAGGGACGTATCATTGAAATCTACGGTCCAGAGTCATCAGGTAAGACAACAGTTGCCCTTCACGCTGTAGCACAAGCACAAAAAGAAGGTGGAATTGCAGCCTTTATCGATGCGGAACACGCTCTTGATCCAGCCTATGCAGCAGCTCTTGGAGTGAATATTGACGAATTGCTCTTGTCACAACCAGACTCAGGTGAGCAAGGTCTTGAAATTGCAGGGAAATTGATTGACTCAGGTGCAGTTGACCTTGTCGTTATCGACTCAGTTGCAGCTCTTGTACCTCGTGCGGAAATCGATGGGGATATCGGAGACAGCCACGTTGGTCTTCAAGCTCGTATGATGAGCCAAGCTATGCGTAAACTTGGTGCTTCTATCAACAAGACTAAGACAATCGCGATCTTCATCAACCAGTTGCGTGAAAAAGTAGGAGTTATGTTTGGTAATCCAGAAACAACTCCTGGTGGACGTGCCCTTAAATTCTATGCTTCAGTCCGTTTAGATGTTCGTGGAAGTACACAAATTAAGGGAACTGGTGATCAAAAAGATACTAACGTCGGTAAAGAAACGAAGATTAAAGTTGTGAAAAACAAGGTTGCTCCACCGTTCAAGGAAGCTCTTGTTGAAATCATGTACGGAGAAGGTATTTCTAGAACTGGTGAACTCTTGAAGATTGCTAGTGATTTGGATATCATCCAAAAAGCAGGTGCTTGGTACTCATACAAGGGTGAAAAAATCGGACAAGGTTCTGAGAATGCTAAGAAATACTTGGCAGATCACCCAGAAATCTTTGATGAAATTGACCACCAAGTTCGTGTTCAATATGGTTTGATTGAAGAGGAAGAAGGTTCTAAAGCAAGTTCAGCAGCTGATACAGATTCTAACCAAGAAGTAACTCTTGATTTGGGCGATGCTCTTGAAATCGAAATTGAAGAATAAAAAGAAAAGTAGCAGTAAAACTGCTACTTTTTGTTTCATGATGATTAGTGATCACTAAAGCGTCGGTATTCGATACGAAAGTCGAAGTAATTCTCTTCTTGCAATTTTTTTGAAAGATGTTCCGATAGGCTTCTTCATCAAAAATGGTCACCACGGTAGAGAATTTCAAAACTCATTCCCTCGTATTCTAAAGAAAAGCATTGGCAGTTTTTAAAAACCATTTTGTAAGTAGAAAGTCCATGCGGGCTTTTCGTTTGTTCGAGATTATCACAGTCTTCGTCCAATCGCTCCACTTCAAGAATCATAGTACGCTGGTAAAAATCAATGAGTTTTTCAATGATTTCTCTCCCGTATCCATGACTACGGAGATGGGGCATAATGGCAAAGAAGCTAATGTAGAAAGCTTTTTGATTAGAAATGGCAAAAGCAAAGCCGACAAACTCTTCTTCGTTATAAAAAGCGAAAAAGTGAGCATCATCTCTATTCTGGTAACTTAAAAAAATTCTTCCAAAGAGACGCGTTCTTCTTCAGGGAAGGCCTCCTTGTTTAATTGTTCAACTTTCTCAAGGTCTGGGAATACATCTGTAATTAACTGACTTGTTAAGCTCATACATACCCTCCTTTTCTGTCACGATTATACCAGATTGTTTACATATAGGCAACGCTTTCTTAAGGAAACTCCCTTGTTCCTCAACTTGAAAGCTGATATAATAGCCTTATGAATAAAAAATCAACGGTGGACTTGATTCATGGTCCTATCCTTCCTTCACTGATTAGTTTTGCATTACCGATTTTACTGTCCAACATCTTTCAGCAACTATACAATACAGCTGATATTTTGATTGTTGGGCGTTTTTTAGGACAAAATTCCTTGGCGGCAGTCGGAGCTACGACAGCTATTTTTGATTTGATTATTGGATTTGCCCTCGGAGTTGGAAATGGGATGGAGTCGTTATTGCTCGTCTTTATGGTGCTCGTAATTTTGCAAAGATTAAAGAAGCTGTCGCAGCGACTTGGATTTTAGGTGCAATCCTGAGTGGTCTTGTCATGCTGATGGGTTTCTTCGGTCTTTATCCGCTCTTACAATATCTCGAAACACCTGCAGAAATCCTCCCCCAATCCTATGAATACATCTCAATGATTGTTAGCTGTGTGGGAGTTAGCTTTGCCTATAATCTCTTTGCAGGATTGCTACGATCAATTGGTGATAGCCTTGCGGCGCTTGCTTTTCTTATCTTTTTCAGCCATTGTTAATGTCATTTCTAGATTTATATTTTATTACACAACTGCAGTTGGGAGTTCAGTCTGCAGGTCTTGCAACCATCATCTCGCAAGGTTTGTCTGCTATTCTCTGTTATTTCTATATCCGCAAGAGTGTTCCAGAGCTTCTTCCAAGCTTGAAGCACTTCAAATGGAATAAGGCTCTCTATGTTGATCTCTTGGAGCAAGGACTAGCCATGGGGCTGATGGGTTCAATCGTCTCTATCGGAAGTGTGATCTTGCAATCCTCTGTTAACAGTTTTGGAGCAGTTATTATCAGTGCCCAAACGGCAGCACGTAGAATCATGGCCTTTGCCCTATTGCCAATGACGGCTATTTCATCTTCGATGACGACTTTTATCTCTCAAAATTTTGGGGCAAAACGTCCAGATCGTATCGTCCAAGGTCTTCGTTTAGGGAGCTACTTGAGCATGTCTTGGGCAACCTTTGCTTGTGTATTCCTATTTTTTGCAAGTCCTAGCCTAGTTTCTTTCTTAGCGAGTTCAACAGATGGTTACTTGATTGAAAATGGGGCCTTGTATCTACGCATTAGTTCTGTTTTCTATCCCTTTTTGAGTCTTTTATTGATTTATAGAAATAGTTTGCAGGGACTCGGTCAAAAACTCTTGCCCCTCCTATCTAGTTTTATCGAGTTTATCGGGAAAATTGTTTTTGTAGCTTGGATTATTCCTTGGGCGGGTTATACAGGCGTTATCCTATGTGAACCACTACTTTGGCTTGTGATGACTGGACAGCTTTATATCTCACTTTCTCAGAATCCTTGGATAAAGGAAGGCAAGAAAATCTTGGCTGTTAGCGGGCAATCCTAGCTTAATTTATAAAAGAAAAATCCATTTCCTCTAGTGAAAATCTACTAGACTTGTGTTATAATAAGAAAGATTAAAATGTGAAAAAAGGAGATTCCTAATGGGACGTAAATGGGCCAATATCGTAGCCAAGAAAACGGCTAAAGATGGAGCTAACTCTAAAGTATATGCAAAATTTGGTGTAGAAATCTATGTAGCAGCTAAAAAAGGTGAACCAGATCCAGAACTAAATACTGCTTTGAAATTTGTTATCGATCGTGCCAAACAAGCGCAAGTGCCAAAACACGTTATTGATAAGGCTATTGATAAGGCGAAAGGAAACACGGACGAAACCTTTACAGAAGGTCGTTACGAAGGATTTGGACCAAATGGTTCTATGTTGATTGTTGATACCTTGACTTCAAACGTTAACCGTACAGCTGCCAATGTCCGTGCGGCTTTTGGTAAAAACGGCGGAAACATGGGAGCTTCAGGTTCTGTATCTTACCTCTTTGACAACAAGGGTGTTATCGTATTTGCAGGTGACGATGCGGATGCTATCTTTGAACTCTTGCTTGAAGCAGATGTCGATGTAGATGATGTAGAAGCAGAAGAAGGAACAATCACTGTCTACACAGCTCCAACTGACCTTCACAAGGCTATCGTTGCTTTGCGTGAGTCTGGTATCGAAGAATTCCAAGTGACAGAACTTGAGATGATTCCTCAATCAGAAGTTGAGTTGTCAGGTGATGACCTTGAAACATTTGAAAAACTCTACAGCGTTCTTGAAGACGACGAAGACGTACAAAAAATCTACACCAACGTAGATGGATTCTAATAGAAAAGCGAACAGGCTTTAATAGCTGTTCGCTTTTTTTAGTTATGTTAGACTTTTCACTCCATCATCAGTTTGCTCTGTTCTGTCCAACCTAGGGCAAATTTACGGATGAGAAGAAACTGTCCGTTTTTCCTGTTTTACGAAAGTCAGTACAACTGTCTTAGTATTAGAACCGAGTGAGACATAGGAGATTTTTTTAATCTCATAGTCGCCTGAGGTTGACTCAATTTCAGAATCTGGTAGTCCATGTTTGCTGATGATATCTTTGTAGTTGGAGCCGCCTTTTCCTCTGTTTGCAGTGTCTCCCTCTATCAAAGCATCGAACTGCTCCTGGGTCCAAGAGAAGGCATCGGTATCTTCGATATCCTCTTCATCATGATCCTCATCTGGTCTATAATCTGGTAAGTTTCCAAATTCCTCATCTTCTGTTAAAGAGGTCTGACTTCTGTAGGGGTGTCGAAAGTTTTTAGCCAAGTCAGTAAAGACACCAGAAGGTAATACTTGCGTCATTAAGACAAGAAAAATGGATAGAATACCTAGGCTTGTTCCGATAATAGCCAATATTTTACGATTTTTGAGATTAAGGCCAATACCAAAAACTCCTAGGGCTATAGCAATAATGGCAAAGAAAAAGGCTAGAATGCTAATGATTGGTAGCCAGGAACCAAGAAGGGCCAAGGCTCCAAAGATAATGGCAAAGATTCCTAAAATTTTCTCTTCTTTATGTTTCATTTGTGAGTTTCTCATTTCTAGTCAGGCTAAGATTTTATCCGTGTGAGATAGTGTTTATTATAGATAAAAATGAGAACTAATGTCAATTTTAAATAAAATAGTTCTCGTAGAAACTTTTTCTTGATATCTTATTTGAAAATGATAAAATAGTTCTCACGGAAACTTAATTGTTCTCTAGAGAACTATTTTTTATTTAGAAGGGAGAAAGCATGGATAAACCGATGTTGGTCTTTAAACGTTTTGGTCACCAGTTACATCTGCTGGTACAAAAGGAAGCCAAGCGTTGTGGTATTGAATTTATGGGGGACCGCAAGGGCAGGTCATTCGTTTTTTTAGAACGTCGTGAGCATGAACAAGAATTAACACTCATCAAGGATATTGAACAAGAACTCAATATTACCAAGTCAGTTGCTAGTAATTTGGTCAAGCGTATGGTGCAAAATGGTTTGGTAGAGTTGGAGGTGAGTCCAAGTGATAAACGGGCGAAATTTGTTCATTTGACCGAAAAATCACGCTCTCAAATGAAGCAAAGTCAAAGTCTTTTTTTGATCGAATTGACTGTAGTTTACTTGATGGTATTTCTGAAGAGAATCTACTATCTTTGAAGAAGTCCTGGGGCAAACTACAAGCAAATGTTGAAAAAAATAGGAGATAAGAATGAAGAAACTCGCTAAGCGTATCACAGGAAAAGAGTGGGAGCATGATTCTAATAACTGTTCTCTTTACCTGTTGCTCGGTCTATCTAGAGTTAGAAGTACCGACTTACGTTTCAAAGAAAATAACAGAATTACTCGGAACACCAGGTACGGAGTTGGGAGACCTTTTGGTCGCCAGCAACTAAGATGATGGGTTTGTCACTCTTGGCCTTTCCTATCATCTGTAACAGTTGGATTTTTGCCGCTCGAGTTGCAGCATCCCTATACGGCTCATCTACGAAGCGATATTTTTTTAATCGTGTTTTTGGATTACTCCCAGACAGAAATTAAACGTTTCTCAATCCCTCAGTCTATTGACTCGGACGACTAATGATATCACGCAGATTCAAATGCTCTTTACTATGGGACTCCAAGTGGTCACTGTGGTCCCTATCATGGCTATTTGGGCCATTGGTAAAAACCTTTGGCAAGTCTGAATACTGGATTTGGGCAGTAGTGGTAGCAGTCATTGTCAATGTTCTGATGACAACTGTTCTTGATGACTTTGGCCTTTTTCCAAAACAATCTGTCATTCAAAAATTGACAGATAAACTGAAATAGTATTACTCGTGAAAGCTTGACAGGGATTCGGGTTGTTCGTGCATACAATGCTGAGGAATATCAAGATAAGAAATTCGAAGAAGCCAATGATGAAGTCACACGACTCAATCTCTTTGTCAGTCGCTTAATGGCCATTATGAATCCTATTATGATGGCGATTTCTAGCGGCTTGGTCCTTGCCATTTACTGGATTGGTGCTTATCTTATCAACGACGCTAGCTTGACAGAGCGTCTACCCCTCTTTAGCGATATGGTGGTCTTCATGTCCTATGCTATGCAAGTGGTAATGGGCTTCTTACTCATGGGTGCTCTCTTTATCGTCCTTCCTCGTACCTTGGTTTCTGCAGGGCGTATCAATCAAGTACTGGATCTTCATTCCTCTATTGAGAATCCTAGTGACCCACAGACGGTAAATTCTTCTGTGAAAGGTCAAGTGGAATACCGCGACGTGACTTTCCGCTACTCTAAAAACTCAGAAGCAGTTGAGGAACATGTCAGCTTCAAGGCAGAAGCGGGGCAAACCATTGCCTTTATCGGCTCAACTGGTTCTGGTAAATCAACGCTTGTGAACCTCTTGCCTCGTTTTTATGATGTTTCAGATGGGGAAATCCTAGTCGACGGTGTCAATGTGCAAGATTATGACTTGGAAGACTTGCGAAATAAAGTCGGTTATATTCCTCAAAAAGCAGTCCTCTTCTCTGGAGATGTTAAGGACAATCTCGACTTTGGTAAGAGCCAAGAAAGTCCTCTAAGCGAGACAGATATGTGGGAAGCTCTAGAGTTGGCTCAATCTAAAAACTTTATCGAGGATAAGGAAGCGGGTCTTGACTCAGAAGTGGCTCAAGGTGGTACTAACTTCTCAGGAGGTCAAAGACAACGTTTGGCCATTGCACGCGCCTTGGCTCGTAAGCCAGAGATTCTCATTTTTGATGATTCGTTCTCAGCCTTGGACTACAAGACAGACCGTATCTTGCGCCAAGAATTAGCTGAAAAAACACAATCCATGACCAAGTTGATCGTTGCCCAACGCATCTCAACCATCATGGATGCAGACCTAATCTTAGTCTTGGATCAGGGTAAAGTCGTGGGACAAGGCACCCACAAGGAACTTCTTGCAAGCAATGAAGTTTACCAAGAAATTGCCTATTCACAACTATCGAAGGAGGAATTGGAACATGGAAAATAAGAAAACGTCCTTATGGAAACAGTGTAGACCTTTTCTAGCAGGTCTCCAACTTCCTCTACTAGTCGCAGTTGTGGCTGCTGTATGTTCAAGTATTATCACGGTGTATGGACCAACTAAAATCAAAGAAATCACCAACTTAATCTCAGATGGGTTGATGACTAGAATTGACCTAGAGGCTGTGTCAAGTATTGCTAGCTTTTTGGTTATCCTCTATGTGATTGGGTATTATCCTTAACTATACGCAAGCCTACATTTTTTCAACTAGTATCCAACATTTCTCAAAACGTTTGCGGACAGCTATTGCTGAGAAAATCAATCGTTTGCCTCTTGCTTATTTCGACCGTCATTCTCAAGGGGACACCCTTTCTCGTGTAACCAATGATGTGGATACAGCAGCTCAATCTCTCAACCAAAGTCTTGGGACAGTTCTTTCAGCTAGCTTTTTACTGATTGCTGTTTTGATTACCATGTTTGGGATGAACTGGATTTTGGCCATGGTAACCGTTGTTTCAACCTTTGTTGGATTTGCGGCGGTTTCAGTGATTATGGCTAAATCTCAAGGTTACTTTAAAGCTCAACAAAACAACCTAGCGGCTGTAAATGGCTATGTGGAAGAAATGTACACTGGCCACAATGTGGTGAGCAGCTATAATGCTGTGGAACCAACAAAAGAAACATTCGCAGGCTTGAATCAGAATCTACATGATAGTATCTGGAAATCTCAGTTTATTTCTGGAATCATGATGCCAGCCATGATCTTTGTTGGAAACTTTAGCTATGTTTTAGTCATTATCGTCGGTGCTGCCTTGGCTCTTGAAGGCCATATCAGTATCGGGATTATCGTAGCCTTCATGGTTTATGTTCGTACCTTCTCACAACCCTTATCACAGATTGCTCAAGGGATTACCAGCTTACAACAGGCTAGTGCAGCCATGACACGTGTCTTTGAATTTCTAGGTGAAGCTGAGATGGAAGACGAATCTCATAAGGAAAGACAATTGACCAACATGAAGGGTGAAGTGGTCTTTGATCGAGTTTCATTTGGTTACACACCTGAGCGGACCATCATCCACGACTTTTCGGCGACAGCTCATGCAGGGCAAAAGGTTGCCATTGTTGGGCCGACTGGAGCTGGGAAGACGACCATTGTTAACCTCTTGATGAAATTCTATGAGATTGATAAGGGAAGTATTCGCATTGATGGTGTGGATACCAAGGATATGACGCTCAGAAGTTCACGATGCCTTTTCAATGGTCTTGCAGGATACCTGGCTCTTTTGAAGGAACCATTCGTGATAAATCTCATCTACAATCAAACAGGGTATTAGTGATGAACGAATGATTGAAGCAGCCAAAAGCAGTAGGAATCCACCACTTTATCACAACTCTACCAGATGGATACGATACTGTCTTGGATGATACAGTGACCTTGTCAGTAGGACAAAAACAACTCTTGACCATTGCTCGTGCCCTGCTCAAGGATGCTCCACTCTTGATTCTGGACGAAGCGACATCCTCAGTAGACACACGTACAGAGGAGTTGATTCAAAAGGCTATGGACCGTTTGATGGAAGGACGCACATCCTTTGTCATCGCCCATCGCTTGTCAACGATCCGTAATGCTGACTTGATCCTGGTCATGAAAGATGGAAATATCATTGAACAAGGCAATCATGAAGAACTCATGGCTCAAGGTGGTTTCTATGCAGACCTCTACAATAGTCAATTTACAGAAGACCAAGCAGAAGAATAAATCAAAAGAAGGCTTGACGGCCTTCTTTTTCTGCACTATACTAGAGTAGAGAGCTAGCAGTTATTCTGTCAGGCTTCTTGTGTAAAATCTAGAAACAACGAGAAATATATGAAAAACTATCAAGAGTGGTACGATAAGAGGAAATCAAGCCTCCTTCGACATCCACAACTATTGAAACTGATGCGAGTCTTTAATCGCATGATGACAGTTCTGATGCCCTTAGCTTACTTGACCTTGTTGGGAACAAGCATTTGTAAGTAAAGGGGTTGGGAAAGAACTTTCTGCCTATATTTTAGTTCCAGCTTTAGGCATTTGTCCTATTGACGCTAGTTCGTAAGTGGATCAATCAACCACGTCCCTATGAAACTTGGGAAATTGTCCCGCTACTAGACAAGGATAGCCCTGGGAATTCAATGCCTAGTCGCCACGTATTTTCAGCAACCATTATTTCCATGGCTTGCTTGCATGCAAATCTGCCTGAGGGGTTGATTTTATTGGTCTTATCAGCTCTTCTAGGTCTTGTGCGAGTCTTGGGAGGCGTTCATTATCCCAAGGATGTTTTAGTTGGCTACGCCTGTGGCCTCCTATGGGGAATTTTTTTCTTTATTTTGTAAAAAGCAAAGCAAGTGGGCTTTGGCCTCGTAACCACTTACGGGTCAAAAGTGACCACTTGCTTTTTTGCCCTTGTAAAGTCTTCTGGGCTTTGGTATAGTAGATGCAGAAAGGAGATAGGATGAAGTTACGAATCGAGATTGATAGTGAATTAACTGAGACAGAGATTGTCATCAAGGCTGCAGCCCTGACAGATGAAATAGCTGATTTGCAACGACTCTTGCAAGAAACCAAGGCTCCTAGGTTGATCTTTTTATAAGGGACGGGTGAGTATTACTTAGACTTGTCAGAAATTCTCTTTTTTGAGACGGAAGGCAACAAGATTTACGCCCATACCCAGAAAGAAGCCTACGAGGTTCGACTCAAGCTTTATGAGTTAGAGTCCATCCTGCCTCGCTATTTCAGTCGGGTATCCAAGTCGACCATTGCCAATCTTCGGCAGGTCTACTCGGTGGACAAGTCCTTCTCAGGGACAGGGCACTATTTCCTTTTATCAGACCCACAAGGAGGTTCACGTGTCACGGCACTACCAATCCCTCCTAAAAAGAAAAATCTAAGAAACATGAGGTAAGAACATGAAAAAGAAAGTATTTGGTATTGTGTTGCTAGTATTGGCAGCTTTTAGTATTGTTACAGGGGAATTTTGGTATTCCTTCACTTGGAGGGGCAAATTTGGCCCTTGATCGGTATTGGATTTTTGCCTATCAATCAGTTGAGGCAATCTTCGTCGTCATTTCACTTCAGCCTCCTTTTACAGCCCTAGTGGCCCTCATGATTGCTAATCATTTTTATGACATTTTTACCGATTCCCAATCAATCACTGTTCTGGGCGAGTGTTCTAATCGTGCTCGGAGTAGGCATGCTGACTCATTCGAACAGAAACATGGAATGGGAAAAAAATGGTGGTATGACGGTGAAAAAGACCATTCTGACAGAAAAGGAAGTCGCTTTTTTGGTAGTGGAACTTTTTACAAAGCAGGACCAAGACTTTGTAGAAGACCAGTTTGAAGTTAGCTTGGGAAATGCCAAGATTTATTATGACAATGCAGAGATGTTAGGGAGATAGCGCAACCTTGAAGGTAGAAGTCAGATTTAGGGAATGCAGTTATCTATGTGCCCCAACACTGGAGAGTGGACCTGAAGGTGGAGACTTTTGTGGAGTAGCTAAGGCAGATGCTCCTGTAGCCCCAACCAGCAAAAACCTTGATTATCCGTGGAGACGTAGCTTTTGGGAAAACTTTAGAAGTTGTCTACGTCAAACAAAAAAGTCTTCCAATTCCCTTGCCAAAAAAATAAGAAAGTGTGATAACATAGTACGGTATGTGGTGCTAGCACATCCGCTATATTAGATCTAATAGGAGGAAAACACAATGGCTAAAGTATGTTACTTTACAGGTCGTAAGACTGTATCAGGAAACAACCGTTCACACGCGATGAACCAAACTAAACGTGCCGTAAAACCAAACCTTCAAAAAAAGTTACTGTTCTTATCGATGGTAAACCTAAAAAAGTTTGGGCTTCAGCTCGTGCTTTGAAATCAGGAAAAGTAGAACGCGTTTAATAAACATGAAAAGACCTACAGGGTCTTTTTTCTTTTGCTCGACAGCTGAAATCATTTGAAAAATCAAGCAAATATCCGATGATACATCATTCTGCTTTTACAGTTGGGCTGAAATATGATAAAATAGAGTATCAACTATTTGAGGTAAAAAAATGACTGTAAAAATTAATACAAAAGATGGTCAAGTCGAACTGACAGATGATGTGATCGCTACTGTCGTAGGTGGTGCAGCAACTGAAATTTTTGGTGTAGTCGGTATGGCTAGTAAAAATGCCCTCAAAGATAATTTCCAAGCCCTTCTTGGTAAGGAAAATTATTCAAAAGGTGTAGTCGTTAAAGCAGCTGAAGACGGTAGTATTGCAGTTGATGTATATACTGTATTGAGCTACGGTACAAAAATCAGTGAAGTTTCAAAAAACATCCAAGAGCGTGTTCGCTTTAGTTTAGAGAACCAACTTGGAATCACTGCTCAAACTGTGAATGTCTACATTCAAAATATCAAAGTTGTAGGAGAATAATCGTGTCAAATATTACTACAAGCTTATTTCAAGAAATGGTACAGGCTGCTTCAACTCGTTTGAACAAGCAAGCCGAATATGTCAATTCATTGAACGTCTTCCCAGTTCCAGATGGAGATACAGGAACAAACATGGGAATGACCATCGAAAATGGAGCTAAAGAAGTAGCAGACAAACCAGCTTCAACTAGTTGGTGAGGCTGCAAGTATCTTGGCTAAAGGTCTTTTGATGGGTGCGCGTGGAAACTCAGGAGTTATCACTTCTCAGCTTTTCCGTGGATTTTCACAAGCTATCAAGACAAAAGAAGAGCTAACAGGGAAAGACCTAGCTCTTGCCTTCCAATCAGGTGTTGAGGTTGCCTACAAGGCTGTTATGAAGCCAGTTGAAGGAACTATCTTGACTGTATCACGTGGAGCTGCCATCGGTGCTAAGAAAAAAGCAGAGCAAACAGATGACGCAGTTGAAGTTATGCGTGCAGCCTTAGAAGGAGCTAAAGCAGCTCTTGCTAAAACTCCAGAAATGCTTCCAGTCTTGAAGGAAGTTGGAGTTGTGGACTCAGGTGGTCAAGGTTTGGTCTTCATCTATGAAGGTTTCCTTTCAGCTCTTACTGGTGAATACAGTGCTTCTGAGGACTTTGTTGCGACTCCAGCAAACATGAGTGAGATGATCAATGCAGAACACCACAAGTCTGTAGCTGGACATGTAGCAACTGAAGACATTACCTTTGGTTACTGTACTGAAATCATGGTTGCCCTCAAACAAGGTCCGACTTATGCTAAAGAGTTTGACTACGAAGAATTCCGTAACTACTTGAACGACCTTGGAGATTCTCTACTTGTTGTCAATGACGATGAAATCGTTAAAGTTCACGTCCATACAGAAGATCCAGGACTTGTCTTGCAAGAAGGTCTCAAATATGGTAGCTTGGTCAAGGTTAAAGTCGACAACATGCGTAACCAACACGAAGCGCAGGTAGAAAAAGAAGAAGCTCAAGTCAGCAAGCCAGTTGAAGAAAAAGAATATGCTCTTATCGCAGTAGTGGCTGGACAAGGATTGGCAGACATCTTCCGTGCTCAAGGTGTGGACTATGTCATCGAGGGTGGACAAACCATGAATCCTTCGACAGAAGACTTTGTCAAGGCTGTTGAGAAAGTTAATGCTCGTAATATCATCTTCTTGCCAAACAACAAAAACATTTTCATGGCAGCTCAATCTGCAGCTGAAGTATTGGAACAACCAGCTGTTGTGGTAGAAGCTCGTACAATTCCTCAAGGATTGACTAGCCTTCTAGCATTTGACCCAAGCAAGTCTATCGAAGAAAACCAAGAACGCATGACTGCAGCCCTTGGGGACGTTGTCAGCGGTAGTGTAACAACAGCTGTTCGTGATACGACTATCGATGGTCTAGAAATTCATGAAAATGACAATCTTGGTATGGTGGATGGTAAGATTCTCGTATCAAACCCTGATATGCACCAAACCTTGACTGAAACATTGAAACATATGTTGGATGAAGACAGTGAAATCGTAACCTTCTATGTTGGAGAAGACGGAAGCGAAGAATTGGCAAATGAAATTGCTCAAGAAATCGCAGAAGAATTCGAAGATGTCGAAGTAGAAATCCACCAAGGTCAACAACCGGTTTATCCCATATCTTTTTCAGTGTGGAATAAAGATTTAATAGAAAAAGAAAGTTGATTTTGCAACTTTCTTTTTTTATGACATTTGTCATATCTCCTCATGACAGAAGCTTCTAGTGATTCTACCTTCAAAGAATTATACTAGATGTATCAAATGGAGGAAGAAAAAAATGAAACATAAAGTAATTGTCGCAATGAGTTTAGTAGCAGCAGGAGTCATGACTTATCTCATGTTCTCAGGATTGGATGAAGGCTTTTATCATTTTCCTTGGGAGTTATTTGCAGGATTTGGCATGATGTCTTGGTTGATCCGAGAAGGTTTGAAATTGGTCTCAGATGTGAAAAAGGAGTTTGAAAAATGAAAAAAGCGATTCTCTATCTTTTTATTGGACTATCACTAGTGGTATGGTTGGTAGAAATGTTTACAGGTTGGTTTGATCAAGCCTTCCTTCACCAAGTCATTCGTGGTGCCTGGGGTCTAGGATTTATGATTTTTATCGCCTTTCCGATGGGAAAGGAGTGGCTGAAAGGAGAATATCATGAACATGATTAAGGTAGAAAGCCTAAATAAAAACATCAAGGGCAAGGCTATTTTGAAGGATATTTCCTTTGAGGTAGCTGAAGGTGAATGCGTCGCCTTGATTGGTCCAAATGGTGCTGGGAAGACCACACTCTTGGACTGTTTGCTTGGAGATAAACTGGTCACCAGCGGTCAAGTATCCATCCAAGGCTTGCCAGTGACGAGTTCTCAGTTAGACTACACAAGATCCTACCTCCCTCAAGAAAATGTCATCGTTCAGAAATTAAAGGTCAAAGAGTTGATTGCTTTCTTTCAAAGCATTTACCCAAATCCCTTGAGCAACCAGGAAATCGATCAACTATTGCAGTTTGACAAGCAACAAAAAGAACAATTGGCAGAAAAATTGTCAGGTGGGCAAAAGCGTCTCTTCTCTTTTGTCTTGACCTTGATTGGGCGACCAAAGCTTGTCTTTTTAGATGAGCCAACTGCGCCATGGATACCTCAACTCGTCAACGTTTTTGGGAAATTGTTCAGGATCTAAAAGCTCAGGGAGTCACCATTCTCTATTCGTCCCATTATATCGAAGAGGTAGAGCATACAGCGGACCGGATTTTGGTCTTAAATAAGGGAGAGTTGATTCGTGATACGACACCTCTAGCCATGCGCAGTGAGGAGATTGAAAAGCACTTTTATCCTTCCTCTAGCATACAAGGAAGTCGTTGAGCAGTCTAACTTGGTTGAAAACTGGTCACAAAAACAAGATGCTCTGCAAGTAGTCACACGTGAAGCGGATGCTTTTCTGGCAACTGTTAGTGCAAGCAGGATGTAGGATACAAGAAATCGAAGTTAATAACCGTAGTTTGCTAGATACAATCTTTGAAGAAACACAAAAGGGAGGTGACTAAGATGAAACGATGGATCGCACTAAACAAGATAGAATTTCTATTGACCAAACGACAATTAGTCTATTATCTATTATCCGTAGGGATGCCGACGGCCTTCTATTTATTTTTTTCAGGCATGTACCAGGACACACCAGGTGGGACCAGCTAATTTTATGCGCGACTACCTTATCTCTATGACGGCCTTTTCCATGATGTCGACAGCTATGTTTTCATTCCCAGCTGTTTTACATACCGATAAAATCAACAACTGGCAGAAAACATTACGCCATACTCCAGTAAATATGGTAGAATATTATCTATCAAAGATAACAAGTATGATGGTTGATTATTTGGTCTCAATCCTGGTTGTTTTCTCAGTTGGGCACTTGGTCAGAGGTGTGGATATGCCTCTAGGAAGCTGGATTGGGGCTGCGCTCTTGCTGATTGCGGGAAGTATAGCCTTTGTAGCGCTTGGCTTGATCCTGACACTCTTGCCGTCTAGTCAGCTGATGTCTGTCGTGGGCAATCTTCTATCTAGGCTTGGCTGTTTTAGGCGGACTCTGGATGCCCATCTCTTTATTTCCAGACTGGATGCAAGCAATCGGTAAGTGCCTACCAACTTATCAGTTGATGGAGTTGCTCAAGACCTTCTTAAACGAGGGTGGCATCAATTTATCAGCCACAGTTTATCTACTTGTTTTTTTCAGCAGTTTTTATTTGGTTTGACCATTTACCTTCAAGGTCATAAGGAGAATGCTTAATGCTTGAAAGACTGAAAAAGCATAGACTATATGTTTTTGGGGCCAGTTTGATTTTTTTATGGTTTTTCCCATCCTCCTGCAGTGAGTTGGGGAAATTCCTAGCTGGCATTTATTGAGTTGATATTCTATTTGTGGTGGCTTATTTAGGCGTTTTTAACCACCAAGAGCCAGCGCTTATCCTGGCTCTGTTGGATTATCATGTTAGCCTATGTAGCTGGGAAATACCGTCTTTGTTGATGTCAACTATATCTGGTTCTTCTTTTTTTCCTTGCCAATCTCTTTGATTTATCATTTTAGAGTACGTAGTTTTACGTTCTTTACATGTCTGGACTTTTTCTCCTTGCTCAAGTCCTTGTTGTTGGGGCAACTTTATGATGTTTTCAGTCAGTCGAAAGCTGAGGTTGTAGCCTTTGATGCTTGGGAATTCTTACTTTTTGTCGATTTGATGACATTTGGGCTTGGTTCGATTCGCATTGTCGAGGATTTGAAAGAAGCTCAGGCCAAGCAAAATGCCCAGATAAATCTATTGCTTGCTGAAAATGAACGCAGTCGTATCGGTCAGGATTTGCATGATAGTCTTGGGACATACCTTTGCTATGCTGAGTGTCAAGACAGATTTAGCCTTGCAGTTATTTCAGATGGAGGCTTATCCACAGGTGGAAAAGGAATTAAAAGAAATTCACCAGATCAGCAAGGATTCCATGAATGAAGTGCGAACCATCGTGGAAAATCTGAAATCACGGACCCTAGCTTCAGAGCTTGAGACTGTCAAGAAGATGCTGGAGATTGCTGGGATTGAGGTTGAGGTTGACAATCAATTGGACAAGGCTAGTTTGACCCAGGATGTAGAGTCGACGGCTGCTATGATTTTGTTAGAACTGGCGACCAATATCATCAAACATGCCAGCGCTGAAAAAAGCCTATCTAAAACTGGAACGTACAGATCAGGAATTGCTCCTGACAGTCAGAGATGATGGGAAAGGTTTTGCAACTGTAAAAGGAAATGAACTCCATACAGTCCGTGACCGTGCAGCAGCCTTCTCAGGTCAAGTAGAGCTGGTCAGTTTGAAAGATCCCACAGAGGTGCGCGTGCATCTGCCTTATAAGGAGAGAAAGTAGATGAAAGTATTAGTCGCAGAAGATCAAAGTATGCTTAGAGATGCCATGTGCCAGCTCTTAAGCTTTCAACCAGATGTGGAGACTGTCTTGCAGGCGAAAAATGGAGCTGAGGCTATCGAGGTTTTGGAGAAAGAAGCAGTAGATATTGCCATCCTTGACGTCGAAATGCCAGTCAAGACAGGACTAGAAGCGCTCTGAGTGGATCAAACAAGAAGTGCCTGAAACCAAGGTGGTTATCGTTACGACCTTTAAACGCCCAGGTTATTTTGAACGAGCGGTCAAAGCAGGAGTTGATGCCTATGTCTTGAAAGAACGGAGCATCGCTGAGCTCATGCAAACCCTGCATACGGTGTTAGAGGGACGTAAGGAGTATTCTCCAGAGCTGATGGAAGTCATGATGACCCATCCCAATCCCTTGACCGAGCAAGAAGTCGCTGTTCTACATGGAGTTGCTCAGGGCCTGTCCAACCAAGAAATTGCTGATAAGCTCTACCTCTCAAACGGCACCGTCCGTAATTACATGACCAATATCCTCTCCAAACTAGGCGCAAACAACCGAACCGAAGCAGCTAAAACTGCCGAAGAAGAAGGCTGGTTGTGAGGAAATAAATAAAAATCTCCTGAATAAATCAGGAGGTTTTTATTTAATTCTTATTACGCAGAGTATATTAATGGCAGAAAAACTATCTGAGTCAGAAAAATTTGAAAAATTTCAGAGTAAAAAGTTCATTTTTAGTTCTGAGTGATAAAATACGTTTTTCTTTTCTTCATCTATAATACTAATTGCTTTCATCAATTTCATTCTGAGAAAAATTCTGGTGATAGGATATTACTATCAATAGCTTTGTACATTATGTTAGACTTAGTTTCCAGTTTCTTATAAATCTGTTGGTCAATATAACCTGGATCACCTACTATCATCTGGTTTCACATTTGGTTTGTAGATAATAATATCGTGTGTATTGAGTTATCTTCTAATCCTAATCTATGAATCCTATCTCGAGATTGAAAGCATAAAAGTTAGATTAAAATTGTATTCAAAATATAAAGCATCATGAACTTTTTATGCAAAGATACTGATTCACCTAGAGTTTGAGGATTAGAAATCATAACCATAGTATTACCAAATCGAAAATCATCAATGAGATTCTGTCTATCAGAAACATCCGTACCACCATACACTAAATTAGCTTTCACTCCAACTTGATCTAACCTATTTTTGTATTTTTTCATGGTATCAACAAATATTGCCCAGACTATAACTTTTTCCCTCGATATGAGCTCTTGAATTTTTGAATACCTTTTTCAAATTTAGGAGAAATCATACTTGAAAAATCATACTCACTCATCCTTTTAGCTTCTCTGATTCCCGATCCGAAGTAATTTGTAGTCGATTATTGAATATTTCTTCAGATATTTCAACGGTGTCATCTTTATCATTATCGTCTGCAAACCACATATCTTTATATTCAATCTTTTTGTTAAGTAATTCAGGATTTGTGGATGCTTGGATCAAAACGAATCAATCTAGCTAAACTCGATGATTCGTTATAGGTATATAGATCTGTGCTAATTGTTTCTGCTCTTCGCTAGGTTCCACAACCAAAAATTTATCTGGATCTGGTTTAGGCACTCCCAAATCGTTTTTGTTTAAGCGCCAGAAGAATGGAACTAAAAGCTTTATTAATTTCTTCAATTTTCCTAACACTAGGATTTTTAATTCATCTAAACTCCATCTAAAAAAATGAATTATACTCATTCGCATAAAGCAAATGAAGAAAGTTGTGATATCTTGATAAGAATTAGGTATAGGTGTCCCAGTTAAAACAAACTTAAATCTTGAATCCTTTAATCTAGTTCTAGCAGCTTGAGCACGAATTCCGAAAGGATTTTTATTCTATGAACTTCATCAAAGACAATCATTGTCTTAATTGACAGCAATTCCCTGCAACTTGTCTTTGTGTTTTTCAACGATTCATAATTCACTAATACAAGATTTGATGTTTTCAGTTCAAAGATAAATCGAAATCAAAATCTTTGGAACTTTGACAATCAATTACTTCTAACTGTTTCTTATTTCCAAAAACTTGTTTTAAATTCTTCCTTCCAACTGTTGAAAGTCATTAATAGGACAAATAACCAATAAATTTTCTACATGCTCACTTTTTAACTTTCGAGGAATTCAAAAATGCAAAAACAGCTAAAATCATAGCAGTTTTACTAGATCCATAGCACTAGAAAGTTCGCAACTCTAGCCATCCTGTATTCGTAGAAGGCTGCCTCAAGTTGCAATTTTTAAACGGTCGTCACAACCTCAGAACTAACGACAGAAACAAACTCTTCAAACTTTTCTTGCTCCCCATGAATTGTATATTGTTCAGGTGATTTTAAATAAATGCCCTAACTTACTATATTGTTCAATAGAGTATTGATTTGACTTTAGGTAGTCTCGTACTTCCTCTGATACTTCAACTATAATATTTTTCTATCACATCTTTTCCTTGTTTCATTTTATAATGTAATTAATATCCATATGAAAAATTCTGATTTAATAGTTGAGTTATCATCTTCAAAAATATTTATTGGACAAATCTGATCCAGGCTTTTAGCTTTCTATCTGAGCTTGTGATTTGTATAGAAGAGTTATCTTGACGTACAATTATATTTCCACTTTTTAAATAAAAATAGATATTATTATCTGACTGTTTTTCTTTAACTTTATTTATTGTGGAATATTGCTGGTATTTTTTATTTCATCATAAACAATTTTTGTAGCATCGATTGTCAGAATATCTTTCTCTTCATTTTTCCATAATCGATCAAATCTATTTTTGTTAGCTAGTATTCGTGTTTGAACATTCTTACTTGAATCCCAGGAGACATCAACAGAAATACTTTCATAATTATATTCTAAACCATTTTCTAGTTTCATTAACAGATCCCATTAAAAAGATAGTTTCTGGTTTGAATCAATAAGTCCAAACTTATCGTGAAAAATTTCTCGTCCTCTTGGAATAACCGCAAATTTTACCTCTGCATGATTACTGCAATCATGAATGCTAAAATTACCTAACGATTCTTTCTGTTCGATCATTTAGAATAGTTTGTCTTAACTGAGCAGGTAAATCTACTAAACTATTTTTAAGAGTATATCCTTGTTGAATAAAATCTTCTTCAGAGATATCTGTAGAAATTATAAATTGAGCAAATCCATTATTTTCAAATAATTTATCCAACCCCTTTGAATATAACCCTAGTCCTTCGCTAGAAAAATAGGCTGAGACTCTTCTATAAATAGTAGCTTCAGATAGTACAGGTTCATAGAATTCTTTAACCAAATTTTTCACTTTGATATGTTGGTTGTATTAGGGTTTTTAAGTTTTAGAGAAAATACCATTTCTTTTTCCCCTTTTCTCTATTTGGATAATTTAAATGCTAAATCTCTAATTTCTTGAAGAATTTCTTTTGCCTCAAAAAATTCTTCTTCATGCAGTTCTTTAAATCTTCAGAAGATAAATCTTCTAATGTATCTCTGATTTCCTGCAATTTTACCAGAGCTTGTCTTCTATCAGCTGTAGCTTCTCCTTTATTTGATAATCTATTAGTTGTTTGTAATAAACTATTTGCCGATTCTAAAGCAGCTGGATGAGCTTCTATATTTTTTTCTAAATCTTCCACTCTTTCTACAGGATGGTTTTTCAAAACAGTCTATAATTTCATCAACATGAGAATCAGTAGCCTCAATATAATGTTTATTAATATCAGGATTGTTTTAAAATATTTTTGATATTCCGCATTTTACGAGTAATATCACTATCACCTGTATCCGATTTAGCAATCTGACAGCAAGTGTAGTTAACACATTTTGTGTAACCGTCTCTTTATTCTCTTTTAACTATAATTGTCCCTTCAATCTCCTCAATAGGACCATCTAATTTTAGCTCTTCTGCCACAATAAAACTTATCAATAGGATTTTGACTTGGAGCAATAATGGCTAGGAATTTAATGATTAATTCAGCAAGTCTTTATGTCCCTATTAATCCCTTTTGGTGTTACCAGCACCACTAGCTTTTTATATTCTTCAGAGTCATTAGTTTTTGGACTTTAATCGTGTTGTATACATCAAAAATACGATCAATTGGGTCATAACTTACTCTTTCTTCACGACCAAGCTGTAAAATCTAATTCTAACTCTTTAATTTTCTTTTCATCAAGTTTATTTTTGATATCAAATGAAAGTATAACAGCTTGAAATATTGTTTGATATTTGTATCTCTTTGAATCCTACGAAGGGCTGTAAATCTACGATTTCCATCAATGACTCTTCCATCGGAAAGAATTACACCAGGTTCTTGTTGTCCTTTTTCAAAAATAGAAATTTGAGTGTCCTTTAAAGCTTGCTTTTTAGAATCAAAAATGAATTTTTCAAATATTTCATTATATTTTTGACTCTCCAATTTCTAGTGTTAATTTTCCATGATTTGATATGTAATGATGGTAAACTGTATTAATACGACCATTTTGATCATTATAGTATAAATATTCTAATGGAATTTTATATACTGGGTAGTCTTTTTGTTTCACCCCCAATAGTCAAACGTTTTGTTAAAGTTAGTTTTTCAATATTTCCATTTTTATCAATTCATTTAAATCATGATTCATTTTCATTCTCCATTCATTTATTTTCCATAAATTATTATCGGGACTAGGTAAATAGACATTAACTGGCTCAATGGAATCTTTTCCTAGTTGTGTGAACTCTGTTCCAGAAACATCAACTTCAATATCGTTGTTATCTATATAGTTGTATATTAATTCGCCAATATAATTGATAATATAATACGGATGTGAAACATCATCCAGAAAGAAACCATACTTCTTGTTTTCTTTATTTAATTGTTTTTATCGAATATTTCCTAAGAATTTCGTTATTTCTCAATTCCTCTATTAAATCAGGTTTTTAATTTACGAAGAAGTAGCTTCCATTTGATTAGAACGGGATAATTATACTTTTGAACCTTTACCAGTACCAGCATGCGCAATAACAACTCCCAATTCCCAACTTTTTCCATTAATCTTATTAGTTAAGTCCAACAGTCATATTTCCTGATTTAATAGGAAATTGTCTAAACAATGCTTTTTCACTTCTGCTTGGGAGGATTATTAAAATCTTTAATCTTTTTATTATCCAAATATTTAAATTGACTTAGATCTTTATCAATAATCTTAGCAGGCAATAGTGGTGAGTTTATTAGTTCTAAAATTTTAACAGCTAAAGCAAAGATAATTGAACGCAAACAGCATTTCCGATTTGTCTCCACTTTGTAGACTCATCACCGAAGAATTGATAATCTAAAGGATATCCCATAATACAAGCTGCTTCTCTGATAGTTGGCAATCTATACTCGCCATCACCTTTTTCTTTTACAATTTGATTTATATAGAATAGCCTCTCAGTACTAGCTGACTGTGTAGCCACAATTGTTCGGCTTGGCTTATCCATATTTTCCGGAAATGACATCTTACCCATATAAGGATGTCTCTAGCTTCAAACCTGAGCTTTTGCCACTGTACTCTGATAGACACCTGTATCATAAAATGGTCTTTAAAATCATTAATACTTTCACCTTTTTCGAGGGATAATTAGGACTACTATAAAATCGCAAGATGAATGAGCTAAAAAGGTCGGAAAGTTTTTAAATAATTTATTTAGAGTTACTTTTTCTTGTTTCAATTTATCAGGAAAAGGAAATTTCCTGTTTTTGTATTTGTTCTCCACTGACAAAACGTCTCCTTGATTGAGCAGCTCCATAATCGTCCGCGTGTAAAATACCACCATTATATTTTTGATTTTATTGCAATAGATTTTGGGGTTTAAGTCTTGAGACAGAGCCCATTCTGCTAAATCTAAATCTTCAAATGTAGTATTCTTCGGACATAGTTTTGTGAATTTGGGACATTCTCCATTAACCATGCTTTTAACTTAGAATTCTTTTGAAATTTCTTTACGGCAATTACTTTATAAAAAGTTTTAATCAGATTAATACCTGAATCTTTATTAGCATTTTCCTCCTTGATTAGAAAGAGAAAACAACTGACATGGTGGACTACCAATGATGATATCTGTATCAGGCAACTTATTTATTTCTTCTATATTCTCAAAAATCAAGTACACTTTTTACATTATCATTTAGTCCATGATTAAAATTGTGTGTGTAATTGCAGGTTGCCAGTTATCAATTCCATTATTACATCGTAACCTGCTCTTCGAAAACCTTCTGAAAAACCACACCGCCCACACAAAAAGTCTATTACAGTTAAAAACGGTTTTATTTTCTTCATTCTTTTAAACTTCTCCTATAATTTAAAAATCTTTTATTTTTATATTCATTATACACACACAGTTTATCACCGTGTTTCTGTTTATTTCACCAACTTCGTCATCTCATCAATACGTGCTACGGTCGCATCGTATTTCGCTTGGTAGTCGGCTTGTTTGTCGCGTTCTTTTTGGACGACTTCTGGTTTGGCGTTGGCTACGAAGCGTTCGTTAGAGAGCTTCTTACCGACCATATCCAGTTCTTTTTGCCATTTAGCCAGTTCCTTGTCGAGACGAGCCAGTTCTTCTTCGACATTGAGGAGGTCTGCGAGGGGCAAGTAGATTTCTGCTCCTGTGATGACACTTGACATAGCGAGTTCAGGTGCAGGGATGTTTGATGCAATTTCAGGTGTTCTGGATTTGTGAAGCGTTTGATGTAGTTGACATTGCTGTTAAAGAAAGCTTCCAAGTCGCTATCGCTTGTCTTCACAAGGATTGTGATTGGCTTGCTTGGAGCTACGTTTACTTCCGCACGCGCATTACGAACAGCACGGATCAAGTCTTTGAGACTTTCCACGCCAGTATGAGCCACAAGATCTTCAAAGGCTGGATTGACAGTTGGGTATGCTGTTGTCACGATAGAGCCTTCTGAAATTTGTCCAAAGATTTCCTCTGTCACGAATGGCATGATTGGGTGAAGGAGACGAAGGATCTTGTCCAAAGTGTAAAGGAGAACAGAACGTGTGATAACTTTTCTTCTTCGTTATCGCTATAAAGGACTTCCTTGGTCAACTCAACGTACCAGTCCGCAAACTCATCCCAGATGAAGTTGTAGAGGATGTGGCCAGCGACACCAAACTCAAACTTGTCAAAGTTTTCAGTGACTTTTCCGATAGTTTCATTGAGGTTGTGGAGAATCCAGCGGTCTGTGACATTTCCAGCTTCCTTGTTAACAACTTTTTCGACATTGGCAGTTGCTTGCTCAAGGGTCAAGCCTTTCATTGTTCATGAGGATGTAGCGTGAGATGTTCCAAATCTTGTTAATGAAGTTCCATGAAGCATCCATTTTCTCATAAGAGAAGCGCACGTCTTGACCAGGAGCAGAACCGTTTGAAAGGAACCAACGAAGGGCATCGGCACCGTATTTTTCGATAACATCCATTGGGTCAATCCTGTTACCGAGAGATTTAGACATCTTGCGCCCTTGCTCGTCACGAATAAGACCGTGGATCAGGACGTTTTTGGAATGGTTGACGGCCAGTGAATTCCAATGATTGGAAGATCATACGAGACACCCAGAAGAAGATGATGTCGTAACCTGTTACTAAGGTTGAAGTTGGGAAGTAACGTTTGAAATCTTCTGAGTCGACATCAGGCCAGCCCATGGTTGAGAATGGCCAAAGGGCAGAACTGAACCATGTATCCAAGACGTCTTCGTCCTGAGTCCATCCATCGCCTTCTGGAGCTTCTTCACCGACGTACATTTCGCCCTCAGCATTGTACCAAGCAGGGATTTGGTGACCCCACCAGAGCTGACGAGAGATTACCCAATCGTGACATTTTTCCATCCATTGGAGGAAGGTATCGTTGAAACGAGGTGGGTAGAATTCACCTTGTCCTCAGTGTCTTGGTTGGCAATAGCATTTTTAGCCAATTGGTCCATCTTCACGAACCATTGCGTAGACAAGCGTGGCTCAACCACAACACCTGTACGCTCTGAGTGACCAACACTGTGGACACGTTTTTTTCGATTTTGACGAGGGCACCGATTTCTTCCAGCTTAGCAACGACTGCTTTACGAGCTTCAAAACGGTCCATGCCTGCAAATTCGAAGGCCAAGTCATTCATGGTTCCGTCGTCATTCATAACGTTGACTTGTGGCAAGTTGTGACGTTGACCGACCAAGAAGTCGTTTGATCGTGGGCAGGCGTGATTTTCACCACACCAGTACCAAACTCAGGATCTGCGTGCTCATCTCCAACGATTGGGATCAATTTATTAGCGATTGGAAGGATGACGTTTTTACCGATCAAGTCCTTGTAGCGTGGGTCTTCTGGATTGACTGCAACAGCAACGTCTCCAAACATAGTTTCAGGACGAGTTGTGGCAACTTCAAGGTCGCGTGAACCATCTTCCAGCATGTAGTTCATGTGGTAGAAGGCACCTTCGACATCCTTATGGATAACCTCGATATCAGAAAGGGCTGTGCGAGCCGCTGGGTCCCAGTTGATGATAAATTCACCACGGTAGATCCAACCTTTCTTGTAAAGGTCCACAAAGACTTTACGAACGGCTTTTTCGACAAACCTTCGTCAAGAGTGAAACGCTCACGAGAGTAGTCTACAGAGAGCCCCATCTTTGCCCCATTGTTCCTTGATGGTAGTGGCATATTCGTCTTTCCATTCCCAGACTTTCTCAAGGAATTTTTCACGACCGAGGTCATAACGGCTGATGCCTTCACCACGCAAGCGCTCCTCAACCTTAGCTTGAGTGGCAATCCCAGCGTGGTCCATCCCCGGAAGCCAAAGCGTATCAAAACCTTGCATGCGTTTTTGACGGATGATGATATCCTGTAAAGTCGTATCCCAAGCGTGACCAAGGTGAAGTTTCCCAGTTACGTTTGGTGGTGGAATCACGATAGAATAAGGCTTCGCCTTTTTGATCGCCTGAAGGCTTGAAAAACATCTTCGTCAAGCCATTTTTTGGTAACGACCAGCCTCAACCTCGGCTGGATTGTATTTAGTGAAAGTTCTTTAGACATGTGTTTGTCCTTTCTAGTGATTTCTATTCTTTTCTTCTATAACTTTTTCAACTATTTTAGTTACTAAAGTTTCAACCATGATTTTCATTTGTTTTTTTAAATTTTTCACTTTTTAGATAATCTGTTATCAATTCAAACATAAATTTAATAACAGCTTTTTTCCACTTTTTGACAGCTAAACTCCCTCAACTTTTGCCATTTTATACTCCTTTTTTTAGCTCACGAATAATTTTTTTCAGATATTTGTTCTTTTTGTTGTTTTTTCCAAGAAATCATATGCTTTTTTCTTTAATTCATCTTTTTCAATATCTGGATTGAGTTCAGCTTCCACTTTTTAAAGCATGGTATAATGCTTTAGGTTTTAAGTCAATACTTTTTTGAAATTCAACTAATTGTAATTTTTACTTCATTGTCAATTTTTTTCTTGTAGCTAGGGGTGTTATTAAATCAGCAGGTAATACTTCTTTATACTTATTTATTCCTTCAGATCAAAAGCTTTTTTCTGATTCAAAACGAACCAACTCTTTTTCCTGTTGATTTTCTACTTCCTTAATAATTAAATCTAAACTTTCGTTTTCCATTTTTATACCTCAATACTTTATATGTTATTAATACTATGCAATTTTTTTATCACTACTTAATTATTCAGCTTCCCACTCACCCTCAGCAATCCATATCTCAAATCATCACATCGGTTACCTTGAGCATCTTTTGCGGTCTCTTATGCGAGCTTCAAGAGTAAAACCGAGTTTTTCAGCGACGCGTTGACTTTTGGACATTGTATCCAAAGCAGACCAGTTCTATCTTGTGAAGTCCCAAATCTTTAAAAACCTAGATCAATCAAGGCACGCGCCGCTTCTGGTACATAGCCTCGTCCCCAATAATCCGGGTGCAAGGTATAGCCAATCTCCAGCACATCATCTTCGTGGCGATGAGGAAAATCAACAGAACCAATGATCTTATCAGTCCCTTTGACCACAATCCCATAACCATCTGGGAGATTGTCCTTTGATTGCGCTCAGGAAGGATATGCTCCAGATAGTAAATTTCATCTTCCAAGGTCTTGACGGGCGGAAAGCCAGCTGGATAAGAAACCTCTGGCAGACTAGCGTAGGCATGAATATCCTCAGCATCAGCTACTGTACGAACTCGTAAGACAAGTCGGTCAGTCTCTATTCGTTCTGGCAGTTCAGCTCTTGTCATCCTTCTTCCTCGCTTTCACAAAAATCGCCCCTGTCATTAATCTGACAGGGACGAATGTGTTTATCCGCGGTACCACCCAATTTCGGGCAGAGCCCTGCAACTCCGTCTTATTGTTTCACTTTTATGACGTCGTTAGCTCGTCTTGGCGTACTTGGAGTACAGCCTGCAAATCGCCGCCTAGTCCTAAAAGGAAACAAAAAAAGATTTATATTTCAATTTTTAATTTCAACTCACTAGCAAACCAGTTTTTGACACATTTGTGGATCTCTCAGCACCGCCACTTTCTGTAAAATGTGGGATTCAAAACACCTCTAATGGCTTTTATTTTTAACAAGTTTTTTCACGGAAATGCAAGGGACAAGAAAGATTACTTGAACTTGATGCCGTTTTCTTTTAATTTCTTGATAGTAGCTGGACCGATTCCTTTTAAGGCAAGGAGTTCTTTTTCTGTCCAGTTTTTGAAGTCAGCAAAGAGACTTGATCCCTTCATCGTAGAAAGTCTTAGCACGGTCGACTGAAAGTCCACCCTAGGTTGGCTGCGAATTCTTCTACTGAGCTTGTAACTTTTTGAGCTTGCTCTTTAGTTGCTTCTACAGTTATTTCAACTTGCTTAGAAACGGCTTTACCAGCATTGTTTGCTGCTTTTTCAGCGTGCTTCACAACTTTTTTTGTTTCTTCGACAACCTTGTTTACAGCATTTGAAAGTGCACCTGAACGACGAAGGCTGTTTCTTAATTGTTTTTTACGTTGTAGTTTTTTTGACATGATAAGATCCTTTCAATAAAAAACCCCTGTGATTGAACAAGGACTAATCTTTATGTTTTTTTATTGTATCAACTTTCTTTGGGAAATGCAAGGCTTCTTTAGTTTAGAAAGATAGGAGTCCTATAGGAATTCCGCCTTAGAATAAGAGAATATGATAGAAGAAAAGCGAAAAATATGGTATAATGAAACGATAGATTTTTTTGAATAGGAATACAATCATGTTTGGATTTTTTAAAAAGATAAAGTTACAGAAACACCAGCGGTAGTGCCAGCTCATATTGGAGTTATCATGGATGGGAATGGTCGTTGGACTAAAAAACGGATGCAAACGCACGTGTCTTTGGTCATAAGGCTGGGATGGATGCTTTGAGAACGGTAGCCATTGCTGCTAGTGATATGGGTGTCAAGGCTATGACTGTTTATGCCTTCTACTGAAAAATTGGACACGTCCAGACCAGGAAGTCAAGTTTATCATGAACTTGCTCTGTTGAATTTTATGATAAGTATGTCCCCTGAATTGCACCAAAAGAACATGAAGATCCAAATGATTGGAGAAAACGATCGCTTGCCAAAACAAACTTTTGAATCTTTGAAAAAGGCAGAAGAGTTGACCAAGTTAAACACAGGTTTGATTCTCAACTTTGCCCTTAATTACGGTGGACGAGCTGAGATTACACAAGCGGTCAAGTTGATTGCACAGGATGTTTTGGATGCTAAGGTGAATCCAGGCGATATTACAGAAGAGTTGATTGGGGAATACCTCTTTACAGGGCATTTGCCTAAGGTCTTGCGTGATCCGGACTTAATCATTCGAACGAGTGGGGAGCTTCGTTTGAGCAATTTCTTGCCTTGGCAAGCAGCTTATAGTGAACTTTATTTCACAGATGTTTTGTGGCCTGACTTTGATGAGGAAGCTTTGAAAGAAGCTATTGCAGAGTATAATCGCCGCAATCGTCGATTTGGAGGAGTTTAGGAAGAAGTTATGAAAAAGGATTTATTAAAGAGAACCATATTTGCCGCTCTGGCCTTAGCAATCTTTATCCCGCTCTTGGTGATTGGTGGGCTTTGGTTACAGATTGCTATGGGACTTCTAGCCATGCGAGGGGTTCATGAGTTGCTTCAGATGAAAGGATTAAACACCATGACCCCTGAGGGGTTGCTGACCTTATTAGCGACTTTTGCACTGACAATCCCCCTAGAAAACTACTTGACATTTTTACCTGTAGATGGGAATGTTGTCGCATATGGTGTTGTGATTTTTATCATGTTAGGTTGCACTGTTTTTAGCAAGAATTACACCATTGAAGATGCTGTATACCCAATCGCTATGAGTTTCTATGTTGGCTTTGGTTTCAATGCTTTAGTCGATGCTCGAATTGCAGGTTTGGATAAAGCACTCTTGGCCCTCTGTATCGTGTGGGCAACAGATAGTGGTGCTTACTTGGTCGGAATGAATTTCGGTAAGAGAAGATTGGCTCCTAGAGTCTCTCCGAACAAATCCATCGAGGGAGCCTTTTGGTGGAATTTTTAGCTGCCATGCTTGTCACTCTTATCTTTATGTTAGTAGATAGTACGGTTGCCCTTCCTTACGGCATTTACAAAAATGATGCTCTTTTGCTATTTTTCTTTAGTATTGCAGGTCAATTGGGTGACTTGATTGAGAGTGCCATGAAACGCCATTTTGGAGTCAAGGATTCAGGCTTCTTTATCCCAGGCCATGGTGGAGTACTGATCGCTTTGATTCTATGTTGGCAGTTTTTCCCTATTATGCACCTCTTTGGCTTATTTTTAAGGAAAGGTGAATAGATATTAAAATGTTAGGATTATTAACCTTATCCTTGTTTTTGGAATTATCGTGGTGGTTCACGAGTTCGGACATTTTTACTTTTGCTAAGAAGTCTGGCATTCTCGTTCGTGAATTTGCCATCGGAATGGGTCCAAAAATCTTTGCCCATATCGGGAAAGATGGGACAGCTTACACGATTCGTCTCCTACCGCTTGGTGGGTATGTCCGCATGGCAGGTTGGGGCGAGGATACCACAGAGATTAAGACAGGAACTCCTGTTAGTTTGACCTTGGCCGAAGATGGTAAGGTGAAGCGCATCAATCTTTCTGGTAAGAAGGTCGACCAAACGGCTCTTCCGATGCAAGTCACTCAGTTTGACTTTGAGGACAAACTCTTTATCACAGGTCTGGTTTTGGAAGAGGAAAAAACTTTCTCTGTAGACCATGATGCAACTATCGTGGAAGCTGACGGAACAGAAGTTCGTATCGCTCCGCTAGATGTTCAATATCAGAATGCGACTGTCTGGGGCAAGTTGATTACCAACTTTGCAGGTCCTATGAATAACTTTATTCTAGGAGTTATCGTTTTTTGGATTTTGATTTTCATGCAGGGTGGTGTTCGTGATACACAAAGTAATAACTTTAGTATTATCCCTGATAGCGCGATTGCTAAGGCCGGTGTTGACAATACGGCCCAAATCACTAAAGTCGGTTCACACGAAATTAGTAACTGGCAAGATTTGATTCAGGCAGTTGAAGTAGAGACCAAGGATAAAACAGCACCTGTATTGGATGTAACAGTCTCTGAAAATGGGACTGAGAAGCAAGTCAGTGTGACTCCTGAGGAAAACCAAGGTCGCTATATTCTAGGTGTTCAACCGAGACTCAAATCAGATATCTGGTCTATGTTTGTAGGTGGATTCACCTCTGCAGCTGACTCGGCTTTACGAATTCTCAACGCCTTGAAGAGCTTGATTTTCCAGCCTGACTTGAATAAATTGGGTGGACCTGTTGCTATCTTTAAGGCAAGTAGTGATGCTGCTAAAAATGGTCTTGAGAATGTTTTGTTCTTCTTGGCTATGATTTCCATCAATATCGGGATTTTCAACTTGATTCCTATCCCGGCACTAGACGGTGGAAAAATCGTGCTCAACATCATCGAAGCTATTCGCCGTAAACCGCTGAAACAAGAAATTGAAACCTATGTTACTCTAGTCGGAGTTGTGATTATGGTTGTCTTGATGATTGCCGTAACCTGGAACGACATCATGCGTACCTTCTTTTAAGAATTAGAGGAAAAATATGAAACAAAGTAAAATGCTAATCCCAACGCTTCGCGAAATGCCAAGCGATGCTCAAGTTATCAGCCACGCCCTTATGTTGCGTGCTGGTTATGTTCGTCAAGTATCAGCAGGAGTCTATTCTTACCTGCCACTTGCTAACCGTGTAATCGAAAAAGCCAAGAACATCATGCGTCAAGAGTTTGACAAGATGGGTGCTGTTGAAATGTTGGCTCCAGCCCTTCTCAGTGCTGACCTTTGGCGTGAATCTGGCCGTTATGAAACCTACGGTGAAGACTTGTACAAATTGAAAAATCGTGAGAAGTCAGACTTTATCTTGGGTCCAACTCACGAAGAAACCTTCACAGCGATTGTCCGTGATTCTGTCAAGTCTTACAAGCAATTACCACTGAACTTGTACCAAATCCAACCTAAGTACCGTGATGAAAAACGTCCACGTAATGGACTTCTTCGTACCCGTGAGTTCATCATGAAAGATGGTTATAGCTTCCACGCTAACTACGATAGTTTGGATGTAACCTATGATGAGTATAAGGCAGCTTACGAGCGTATCTTTACTCGTAGTGGCTTGGGACTTCAAAGCCATCATCGGTGACGGTGGAGCTATGGGTGGTAAGGATAGCCAAGAGTTTATGGCCATCACACCTGCTCGTACAGACCTTGACCGTTGGGTTGTTTTAGACAAGTCTGTCGCATCATTTGATGAGATTCCTGTAGATGTACAGAAAGAAATCAAGGCAGAATTGCTCAAATGGATGGTTTCTGGTGAAGATACTATCGCTTACTCAAGCGAGTCAAGCTATGCAGCTAACTTGGAAATGGCTACCAACGAGTACAAACCAAGCAATCGTGTTGTGACTGAAGATCAAGTAGCTCGCGTGGAAACACCAGGTGTCAAATCGATTGATGAAGTCGCAGCTTTCTTGAATGTTTCTGAAGAGCAAACCATCAAGACCTTGGTGTATATCGCAGATGAGGAGCCAGTTGTGGCACTACTCGTTGGCAATGACCAGCTCAATGAAGTCAAATTGAAAAACCATCTTGGAGCAGACTTCTTAGAACCTGCAACTGAGGCGGAAGTCAAAGAATTATTGGGAGCTGACTTTGGTTCTCTTGGCCCAGTAGACCTTCCAGAAAATGTTAAGATTATCGCTGACCGCAAGGTACAAGATAGCCGCAATGCTGTTGTCGGTGCCAACGAAGATGGCTATCACTTGACTGGGGTGAACCCAGGTCGTGACTTCACTGCCGAGTATGTGGACATCCGTGAAGTTCGTGAAGGTGAAATTTCTCCCGATGGACAAGGTGTTCTCAACTTTGCGCGTGGTATCGAAATCGGTCACATCTTCAAACTCGGAACTCGTTACTCAGCAAGTATGGGTGCAGATGTCTTGGATGAAAATGGCCGTGCTGTGCCAATCATCATGGGATGCTACGGTATCGGTGTTAGCCGTCTCCTTTCAGCCGTTATGGAGCAACACGCTCGCCTCTTTGTTAATAAAACTCCTAAAGGTGAATATCGTTACGCTTGGGGAATCAATTTCCCTAAAGAATTGGCACCGTTTGATGTGCACTTAATTCCAGTCAATGTCAAGGACGAAGCAAGTCTTGAATTGACAAATCGTATCGAAGAAGCCCTGGTCAACAAAGGCTATGAAGTCTTGACAGATGACCGTAACGAACGTGTCGGTGTTAAATTCAGCGATAGCGACTTGATCGGTCTTCCAATTCGTATCACTGTTGGTAAGAAAGCAGCTGATGGTATCGTAGAAGTGAAGATCAAGGCGACAGGAGATACAATCGAAGTTCATGCAGATAACTTGCTTGAAACTCTTGAAATCTTAACCAACAAATAAAATCTATAATCAGAAGAAAAACAAGACAAAAATGTAACTAGTTTTTGCCTTGTTTTTTCTGTATAATGAGAGAAAGTAAACATTAAAAGCGTAAAAAGAGGTAGTGCTATGCTAAAATTTCCAAAGGATTTTGTCTGGGGTTCCTCAACTTGGACCACAGACAGAAGGACGAGTGCCTGGTGATGGCAAGGGAGATAATCTCTGGGATTATTGGTACCAAGTAGAGCCAAACCGTTACTACAATGGGATTGGCCCAGATAAAACATCGACCTTCTATGAAAACTGGGAAAAAGATATCGAACTTTTGTTAGAAACTGGTCATACAGCCTTCGAACTTCTATCCAGTGGTCTCGTATTTTTTCCACAGGGCCGTGGAGCAGTCAATCCTCAAGGGGTGGCTTTTCACCGCCAGGTTTTTGAAGCCATCAAGGCTAAGGGCATTCGCCTGTTAGTCAATCTTTATCACTTTGACCTGCCTTTCGCCCTTCAAGAAGATGGGGATGGTTGGGAAAATAAAGCAACTATTAAGGCCTATGAAGACTATGCTCGTTTCTGTTTTGAAACTTATGGAGACTTGGTGGACCAATGGATTACCTTCAATGAGCCTATCGTTCCTGTTGAGTTTGGCTATTTTTATGATGCCCATTATCCTCATAAGGTGGATGCCAAAGCAGCGGTTAAGGTTGCCTATCATACACAACTGGCGAGCACTCTTGCAGTTAAGGCTTGTCATGAAGTCTTACCAGGCTCTAAGATTGGGATTGTCCTCAACTTGACACCAGCCTATCCACGTAGCCAACATCCTGCGGATGTCAAGGCTGCTCGTATTGCGGACCTCTTCCAGGCACAATCTTTCCTAGATCCGTCTGTTTTAGGAGTATATCCAGAAGAGTTAGTGGAAATTTTGTCTGAGTATGACTTGTTACCAGAATACACAGCCGAAGAGTTGGAACTCATTCGTGAGAACACCGTTGACTTCCTAGGAGTCAACTATTATCAGCCTTTGCGTGTTATGGCGCCACGTTTTGCTAAGCACCCTGATAGTCCACTCTTACCAGAACATTTCTATGAACCTTACGTTATGCCAGGTCGTAAGATTAATCCGCACCGCGGTTGGGAAATCTATGAGCAAGGAATTTATGACATTGCCCAAAACATCAAGGAAAACTATGGGAATATTGAGTGGATGTTAACTGAGAATGGGATGGGTGTTGAAGGTGAGGATAAATTCCGCGAAAATGGAATGATTCAGGACGACTACCGTATCGACTTTGTCAAAGGTCACCTTCGTGAACTCCATCGCGCTATTGAAGACGGTGTTAACTGTAAAGGATATTTGATTTGGACCTTTATCGATTGCTGGTCATGGCTCAACAGCTATAAAAACCGCTATGGTTTGGTCGAGCTTGACTTAGAAACACAAGAACGCCGCTTGAAAAAATCAGGCCACTGGTTCAAAGAACTCAGTGACAATAATGGATTTTAAGCTACTTTTCAAATAGATTCAAAAAAACCATTGGAAATGAACTTCTCAATTTGAGAACTTCCAATGGTTTTTCTTGTTCTTAGAATAGTCCGATAAAAAGTAGTAGAGCTGATAAAGCAATAAAAGCTAGGGTTGCAAGACCACGTTGGCCTGGGCTGTAAATCTTTCGTTCTCCTCGAACTGGGAAGACGATAGCCAGTAATGCACCCCCGACAGCACCCCCGACATGCCCAGCAAGGCTGATACCAGGCATTAAAATACTACCCACTAGGTTAATCACTAAGAGGGAGAGGTAAGATTGACCAAGTTGTTGGAGATAGGGATTGCGTGAAGCATATCGGAGAACAACAATAGAGGCAAACATACCGTAGAGGGCAGTTGAAGCACCTGCAGTAATAGCATTGGGACTAAAAACTAGGACAAAGAGATTTCCCATCATACCTGATAGAAGGTAGATAAAGAAAAACTGTTTGGAGCCAAAGATTTGCTCCATCTGACGTCCCAAAAAGTAGAGGGATAGCATATTGACTAAAAAGTGCTGCAAGCCAATGTGGACAAAGGTTGCGGAGAATAAGCGCCAGATTTGTTCAGGCATGGCCTTGATAGCAGGGGGATACACAGCTCCGAATTTATACAAGGTGGCTGCGCTGGTATAGTTGAAACCACTGGTTAGAAACATGAGTATAAAAACCAGGGTTGTCACGAGTAGAAAGAAGCTCGTGACAGGATACCGACGATCAAAAATTTCTTTCATAGATGAGTACCTCCTCAACAGGAATATCGTAGTGCTCAGGTTGAAAATTCTGAATCTGACATGGATAAATCGTACTAATAGTATGACCTGGGAAATGCTCCAAGTAGCGGTCATAGTAGCCTCCACCATACCCAATCCGATAACCAGAAGGATTGAAAGCCAAACCAGGAACATGAATCAGGTCAATTTGAGAGGGTTCAAGGATTGTGAAGTCTCCTTGAGGTTCAAGAAGTCCAAAAGAATTTCTTTCGAGTTTTTCTGGTTCATATAGAACAAAGTCCATTTTCCCATGTGGATAGGTTTTGGGAATGAGGAGTGTCTTCTCATCTTTTTGAGCTTGTTCAATGAGTCTAGCTGTCTGAAATTCATGAGGAAAAGACAGGTAAGTGGCGATGGTTTTTGCTTCCTTATAGAAGGGATGTAGAAGTAGTTGCTCAGTCAACCAAGCGTCCATGACTTCCTTTTCTTCGGCTGATAGAGATTTGAGTTCTTGCAAGACCTGCTTGCGTAGGGCTTTTTTCATCGTTTACTCCGCAGCTTTCTTTGCTAAAAAGCTTGATACAGCCTCGACACCGATAGCCAGAGCTTCCTCCTTAGGACTCATCTGTGGATGGTGAAGAGCATGGGGACTATCAATTCCAAGCCAGAACATGACACCAGGAACCTTGGAGAGAAGATAACCAAAGTCTTCTCCTGTCATGGCAGGTTCGATGTCGATTAGTTCAATTCCCTCTTTTTCATCAAAGAAGGTCATCAATTCTCGAGCTAATTCAGGGTTGTTTTCGACAGGTAGGTAACCTCCTGCTTGAGTTCAACTTCCACATCCATATCAAAAAGCAAGCTGCGACACCTTCAGCGATGGCTTTGACACGTTTTTGAACTAAGAGGCTCATGCTATGTGTGAGAGCTCGAATGGTTCCATGCAAGAAAGCTGTATCAGCGATGACATTATTGGTTGTTCCAGCTTGAAAGACACCGAAAGTGACGACAGCTCCCTCGATAGGATCGACATTACGGCTGACAACTGACTGAACTTGAGTGACAAAATAGCTAGCTGCAACTAGAGCGTCGTTTGCTTCATGTGGAAAGGCAGCGTGACCACCTTTACCCTTGAAGCGAATCTTGACTTCGCAAGTTCCTGCAAAGAGTGTATGGGTATTGGTCGCAATCTGTCCAACTTTTAGGTCTGGACGGACATGAAGCCCATAAAATTGATCAGGTAACCAGTCACAAAATGCTCCATCTTCATACATGAGCATACCACCTGCTTCGTTTTCTTCCGCAGGTTGGAAGAGAAAGAGGAGATTGTTTTTAGGTTGGTTTTCTAATGCACGTTCGAGACTTCCTAGGGCAATGGTCATGTGAAAATCATGTCCACAAGCATGCATACGGTCTGGGTGCTGAGAGGCAAAGGCAAGACCTGTTTGTTCAACGATTGGGAGTCCGTCGATATCTGTCCGCCAACCGATGGTACGTTCTGGTTGACTTCCCTGTAAATACACTAAAATACCTGTTTGCCAAGTACGAATCTGAACAAAATCCTTACCAGCTGTTAATTTCTCAATGACATTGAGTAAATAAGCTTGAGTCTTGAATTCTTCTAAACCGATCTCAGGAATTTGGTGAAGATCGCGTCGAGTTTGAATCAAATCTAACATATCTAATTTCCTTCTATTGATACGATAAAGAGGCTGGAAAAGTTTCCGCCTCTGTTACTATTTACAAGGTGCGAAGCGCATCTTCTAGCGCTGTTTTTTGTTGGGTTTGGCTATCGATTTCTTTGATAACACGAGCTGGGACACCTGCCACAACAACATTTTCTGGAACATCTTGAGTGACGATGGCACCTGCTGCAACAACAGAACCGCTACCGATTTGAACACCTTCGATAACCACAGCGTTAGCACCGATGAGTACATTGTCACCGACACGAACAGGCTCAGCGCTGGCTGGTTCGATAACGCCTGCAAGAACAGCGCCGGCACCCACGTGACTATTTTTACCGACAATAGCACGTCCACCTAAAATAGCTCCCATATCAATCATAGTGCCAGCTCCGATTTCTGCACCGATATTGATAACAGCTCCCATCATGATAACAGCGTTGTCGCCAATCTCAACCTGGTCACGGATGATAGCGCCTGGCTCGATACGAGCATTGATATCACGTTTATCAAGGAGAGGTACAGCTGAGTTGCGAGCGTCTTGCTCAACAACATAATCTTTATTTTCTGTTAGTCCTTTAAGAAGAGGTGCGATATCCTTCCAGTCTCCAAAGAGAACATTTCCAAGCTTGGTAACAGAAGCAGGGATAGATCCAGTAAGCTTCCCCTCAAAGGTCACTTTTACACTTGTCTTTTTCTCAGCATTTGCGATAAATTGGATAATTTCTTGTGCATTCATTTTTGTAGCAGTCATAGATGTCTCCTCACTCTTTGTAATGCTTACTATTCTGATCAAAAAAAGGCTTCAAAATTGAAGCCTTAAGTGTTAAAAAGAAGATTCTTTTCATTTTATCCTTTGATTCTTCGATGGACAAGAAGATCATGGGAATAATAATCAAAATCATAGCTAATAGTAGGTAGCCGTCCAAAACCAGACCTAGAAATAGAACGCTTAAAATAGCAGAGGACAACGGTTCACTTGCACTAACCACTGACACTACCAATGGGGATACGAGCGAGACAGCCTTCATAGATAGGAAAAAGGCAAAAGCTGTTCCCAGAAAGGCAATGGTCAAACAAATCAAGATGCTCACCCAATCCAGCTGAAAACTAATTCTATAAACAGGGTAGAGAAAATTACTAAAGAGTCCAGCCAGCATCATTCCCCAACCAACAGTGGGAACAAAACCATATTTTCGAGCAAATGGCTGGGGCAAAATAACATTAAACATGACACCCAGCGCACTGAGAAGTCCAGTTAGTAAGGCGATAGGAGTGATGGATAACTTAGAGAGATCGCCTTTGGTAGCCATCAAAAAGACCCCAAGCATAGCAGTTAAAACATAGCAGATTGCTTTTTTAGAAGCTTTTTTCTTGTAGATGATGCGGTTGTAGATAAGAATGAAGACAGGACTGATAAATTGTAGGATGGTTGCCGTTGTCGCATTAGAGTATTCTACGCAGAGATAAAAGAAATACTGAACGGAGAAGATTCCTAAGATGGCATAAGCCAGAAAAGGCAGGTAGTTTTTGCGCTTTCTCCAGATATCGAATAGCTGTGAGCGAAACTTAAAGCTAGAGAAGATAAGCACGAAACCACCTGCAATACTTAGTCGCATGGAAGTAATCCAGCCGGATGATACTTGATAATGCGTAAAGAAGAATTCTCCTAAAATGCCACAAATACCCCATATTAATCCAGATAGGAGGGAGTAAATGGTTCCCTTAAAAATATTCTTTTGATACTGATTCATACAGAAAGGTTAACGTTGTAGTCTATTTGAAGATGAGTCGTTGCTATCACTGGTAGTATTATTGTTATTATTACCGTTATTACTGTTGTTGTTGCTATTATTAGTTGTTGTTATTATTTTGATTATTGTTATTATTTTGATTATTGTTATTATTGCTACTGTTGTTTGAGTTATTATTGTTGGAATTAGATGATTTTTGCAGACTTCCCAAAAATCGTATTCCAAGCTTTTTGGTAATCAGAGTCACTTCCACCGATGGCAAATTTGTAGGTAGTAGTTGGAGCACCAGCTTGGTTAGCCCAGTAACTTGTTACCATTTCTCCAGTAACGTCAATCTCTTTGCCGTTGATAGTGACCTTGCCAGGCTTCTGTCCAGTCGACTTAAGGACTTGAGAAGAGGTGACACTCGAATCAAGGCTGAAACGCTCAGTTCCCCAAGCAGAAGGAGAAGCTTGTTGAATAGCATTTACCAGATTAGCCATGTACTTAGCATTACGGAAGTATGCGCCGTTAGCTAGGGGACTATTATCATCGTGACCAACCCAGCCTCCAAGAGTCAATTTTGGAGTTGAAAGCATGAGCCACATATCACCTTCTTCGTTGGTTGTACCAGTTTTACCAATCCAATCAGCACCTGCTAGACTGGAATTTATGCTATAAAGATCGCTTTGGAAGCTTGTAGTTATCCGGGATGAAAGTACATCTCTCAGTAGACTTTGCATAATGGTTGCAGTAGCTTTTGAGTAGACCTGAACAGGTTCGTTCTTATGCTCATAGATCACTTCGCCACTACTTTTTTCAATTTTTGAAATCATATATTTCTTATTGTAAATACCATTATTGGCTAGTGTTTGATATCCGTTTGTATGTTGAGCTACAGTAACTTCAATTCCTCCTCCCATAGGAAGACTTTCAATACCATATTCTGGGATTTCATACCCCATTTTTTCCATGTAGGAGCGGACATCAACTCCTTTTTCACGGAGCATACGATAGGTCCAGTAGGCAGGGATGTTCCATGAATAATTGAGGGCTTCCTTAAGGTTTATCATAGCTGTTCCTGGACTGTTGACGTGCATAATCGGAGTTCCGTTGGCAAAGTTCGTTGGATAGTTTGATAAGATGCTAGCACTTCCCATCAAGCCTTGGTCAATAGCAATACCATAGGCTAGGATAGGTTTGGTAGTCGAAGCTGGAGATCGTTTTGTGTCAAAGGCGTGATTATTTTGATTGTTTTGGTAATCTCGTCCTCCTACAAATCCTATGATGGCTCCTGTTTTATTATCCATTAAGACATTTCCGACTTCAGGTTGACCACTACTATCATTTAGAAGGTAGCCATAATTTGCCACAGCATCTTGCATGGCAGCATGGATTGTTTTGTCGATTGTAGTAGTGATACGGTAACCACCATTTTGAATTTCTTTTTCAGCTAATTCACGATAAGATTTTTGAATAGATTCGTTCTTGAGTTCTTGGGCAGAAACATTATCTTTTTGTACCAAATAATCATACATGAGGTTAGTTGCTTCATCGAGAGCAGTAAAGTAGAGATAGCCCCTAGAAGTTATGTTTACATTTTCTGCTGGCAAGAAGTCTTGCTTAATGTCGTATGCCTTATATGTTTCGTAGTCTTCTTGACTGAGTACTCCAGTTCTGTACATATTGTAAAGGACATCTTTGGAACGTTTGATACCTAGTTCCATATCCTCTTCGCTCTTCATTTCCCCAGTAGATTCATAAGGTGAGTAGGAAATAGGACTTTGTGGCAATCCTGCTATAAAGGCTGCTTGAGGAATCGTTAGCTGATTGGCGTCAACTCCGAAAATACCCTTAGCTGCTTGTTGAGCTCCTGCGATATTTTGCCCTTTATTGTTACGACCAAATGGAGCAACGTTGAGATAAGTTGTCAAGATTTCGTCCTTACTCATTGCTCTCTCCAAGGCCAAGGCATCCACGATTTCAGTAGCTTTACGGGTTAGTGTAGGAGCATCCCCAACCACTTGCTGCTTGATGAGCTGCTGGGTTAGTGTAGAACCTCCACTAGAAGAACCAAGTCCGATAAAGTTTCCTAGACTGGCACGAATAACCGCTTTAGGAACGACTCCATTATGTTCCGCAAAATGTTCATCCTCAGTCGCAACGATAGCTTGCTTGAGATTTTCTGAAATAGCATCTGATGCGATAGAGGTCCGAATGAGGTCACTCTCGATAGCGCCAATCATGGAACCGTCAGCATAGCGAATCTCAGAAATGGATGAAATATCGTTCACTTGCTTGAGCAAATCTTCTGTTTGAGGGACGGTCACTTTGTCAAATAGGGACACTGCATATCCGAAAACAACCCCAGTGCCTAAAAGTCCACCAAGAAAGGCGATGATGAATAGGGTATTAAAGGTTGCCTTGATTCCCAGTAAGATATTAGCAAAGATAGTCCAAATATTAGTCTTTGTTTGCTTTTTCTTTTTAGATTTTTTAGGACCACTTTTACCTAAATGTATATTTTTTTAGTTTTTGATTTTAGAGACTGCAGTAAGGCCAGTCCTTTTTTCTTTTCATAGATAATACTTATTCTTCATTTCTTTCCTCACTCTTATTATTATACCATAAAAGCAATGATTGCAAGAAATTAGTCTTGGACGAGCTTTGGAGGTGTTTAGACAACAAAAAAACCAGGTATTTTCAACCTGGTTTAAGGGCTTATTTTTCTCCTGAGAGTTCTTTCCCAAGGTTAATCAAATAAGTTTTCAAGTCATCTTTGACTTGAGGATGTCTAAGTGCGTAGTCGATTGAAGTTTTCTATAAAGCCAAACTTGTCTCCAACATCATAACGAGCCCCCTTGAATTCACGAGCAAATACACGTTGAGTTTTGTTGAGGGTATCAATAGCGTCTGTTAGCTGGATTTCATTTCCCGCACCAGGCGTTTGGTTTTCAAGAATACCAAAAATCTCAGGTGTGAGAAGATAGCGACCGATGATGGCTAAATCACTAGGTGCGTCTTCAGGTGCTGGTTTTTCAACGAAGGTTTCAACACTGTAAAGTCCGTCTTTTCCTTCTCCTTGAGGAGCAATGACACCATAAGCAGAGACTTCTTCGTGTGGTACAGGCATTACAGCGATAGTAGAAGCGTGAGTCTCTTCGTAATCATTCATGAGTTGCTTGGTCAATGGGACAGCATTATCATCAGTGATATCCATGAGGTCATCTCCCAGCATCACCACAAACGGTTCGTTTCCGACGAAAGCTTTGGCTTGTAAAACGGCATCTCCGAGGCCACGTGGGTGTGTCTGACGGATGAAGTGAAGGCGCATACCAGTTGTTTCATCAACTAGTTTCAAAAGATCAGTTTTTCCTTTTTCCTTGAGGTTGTATTCCAACTCAAAGTTTGAGTCAAAGTGATCTTCGATGGAGCGTTTTGACTTCCCTGTTACAACAAGAATGTCCTCAATCCCAGATTTGAGAGCTTCTTCAACGATAAACTGGATGGTTGGTTTATCCACGATTGGCAACATTTCTTTGGCCAAGGCTTTGGTTGCTGGTAGGAAACGAGTTCCAAGCCCCGCGGCAGGGATAACAGCTTTTCTAACTTTTTGCTTCATGAGCTTCCTTTCTAACGGTGATTATGACCACTCGTTTTCTGCCTTGAACTCGTTACTCATGAGTTCAGAAACAGCATCTTTAATATTAACATTTTCATAAATAACTTGGTAAATAGCCTGGGTAATAGGCATATAGACTCCAAGCTCTTGCGCCAATTCGTAAGCAGCTTTGGTAGTTGAAATTCCTTCGATGACCATTCCCATATTGGCTTCGATATCTGCCAAGGCTTCACCACGCCCGAGAGCATCACCTGCTCGCCAGTTACGTGAGTGGATAGAAGTTCCAGTAACGATTAAATCCCCAACACCTGAAAGTCCGCTATAAGTCAATGGATTTGCTCCAAGCTTGACTCCTAGACGAGTGATTTCCGCAAGCCCGCGCGTGATAATAGCTGCTTTAGCATTATCACCAAAGCCAAGTCCATGAAGGGCCCCTGCACCAACAGCAATGATATTTTTAAGAGCACCAGCTGTTTCCACTCCGATCACATCTGTATTGGTATAAAGACGGAAGTAGTGGTTACTAAAGAGTGCTTGAACATACTGAGCTGTCTCTAAATCTATAGAAGCAGCAGTAATCAAGGTGATGTCACGGACGATTGTTTCTTCTGCATGACTAGGACCAGATACAACCACAATTTCACTGCGGAACTCTTCAGGGATTTCTTCTTCAAGAATGGTTGAAAGACGTTTATGACTATTTGGCTCGAGACCTTTTGAAGCATGCATAATAACCACTTTTATGGTCCAAAACAGCAAACTACCTGTTGAGCTACCAATCTTGTCACCTTAGTTGGAACTACGAACAAGACAGCGTCAACGCCCTTCAAGACTTCTGCTAAATCATGGTAGGCAACAATCTTTTCGTCTAAAACAGCATCCTTAAAATAGCGTTTGTTGGTATGTTGTGTATTGATTTCGTCAATTTGGTCAGGAATATTTCCCCAGATACGAACTTCGTGTCCATTGTCATTTAAAACTTGTGACAGAGCAGTACCCCAAGAACCAGGCCCTAAAAACAGCGATGGTTTGTTTGTTCATTTTCCCCTCCTTCTGAGAAAGCACTTTCCTATATTCTACCATAAAAAGCACTAACTTGCATTAATATTATTTATGAAGAGCAAACTGAGTAAGAGAGAATAAAAAAACAGCCAATAAGTCATTTGGCTGTCTTTAGAAGAAAAACTAGAGCGTAATACTGTTGTTTTTAGAAATCTTCATAAACAATAACAGGAAGTAACTGTCAAGACAGTAAGTGATTGTAGATAAAGGGTCAGCCACACCATAATTCCCATGAAGTACTTCAGTGTAGATAGCTACGGTCATTGTTTTAGTTTTAACATTATATAAGAGAATTGAAGTAGAAAGTTCTGAAATCATTGTTACCCATGATAGAATAGATCCAGAGATAATACTGCAACATCATTGGAACAGTGATGTTACTGAAAGTATTGAGACGGCTACTTCCTAAACTCTCAGTCGCTTTCTTCAATACTAGGTGATATTTGTTGTGTTAGCAACAGATGAGCGGATTGTATAAGGGAGTCTTCTTACAGATAAGGACATAATCAAGATGAAGGCTGTTCCTGTAATCATAAGGAAGCTACTCCGAAGATACCTGTATTGAATGAAGAGATAAAGGCAATACTGAGAACTGTTCCTGGTACGATATAAGGTACCATACTAAGGCTATCAATTAAGTTTGTAAACAAATTTCGTTTTCTAACAGCTAGGTAGGAGATAAATGATGCAAATAAAACAACTAGAATCAAAGCAATCAAAGGAATGCGAATCGTATTAAAAATACTAGCTCCCATGCGATTGAAGGCAATCTTGTAACTATTTAGAGAATAGCCTTTGACAAATACCATACCTGATGTTTTTATGAAAGAGGTATAAATCAAAAATAATTGAGGTAGAACAGAAAATAAGACAATTCCGTAAACTGTTGCATAAATTGCTACCATTTTTCCTTTTGTAGTTTTTCGGCTCAATTGGATGGAGAGAATTCATGCTGAAACTATAGCGATTGGAAATATATTTTTGGATAAGAAAGATTGTTAAAGCAATGATAATCGCCATGATTGCTAAAGCAGATGCAAATGCAGAATTTCCGCCAACCTCACTAATGAATTGATTATAAATTAAAACAGGGAAAGTTCGATATCCTTCACCAATTAACATAGGAGTTCCGAAGTCGGAGAATGCCCTCATAAATACGAGTAGGGCAGCTAGAAGTAAAGTTGGAACTAAAAGGGTAAAATAACTGTTATCATTCGTTTGAATCCAAATACTCCCCATACTTTCAAAGTACTTTCAAGAAGAGAATGGTCAATTCTTTTCATGGCTCCAGCCACGTATAGAAAAAAACTAATGGGAATAGCTGAGGTAAACACAAGTACAATACCTTTAAAGCCATAAATATCAATAGCTGGAAGATGAAGGGCATTGGTCAAGAATTTAGTGATGACACCATTTCGTCCCAACAAGAGAATCCAGGAGTATGCCCCTACGAAAGGAGCTGACATGGAAGCAATGATAATCAATATCTGTAAAACTTTCTTTCCTTTTGAAGTCATATATAGAAAAGAGATAAGCTAATAAGGTCCCTAAAACTAGGGAAGTTACAGTAGAAGTAATGGAGACGTTAAAACTGTTTACTAGTGTTTCAGTGTAATAGGATTTACTAAAGAAACCCTCAAAATTAGCTAGTGAGAATTTACCTTCATGTATGAGTGCTTGCTTGAGTACAATAACGATAGGATAAACAAGAAAAATAAGATAGGTAAGAAAGATGAAGAACGAGGAGGCTGTCCAAATATTTAGTTTTTTACCTTTCATAACCAACTCCTGTAATAAGATTTTGGGAACCATCTGCAGAAAAGACATTTAACTTTTGAGTATTGATTCGTAGACGAATTCGATCCCCTTTTTGAAGATCTTCTTCAAAAGTTGATTCTTCGCTCACCTGTATTTTTGAAGAAAATACAGTCTCTACGAAATATTCAGTGGTGAGTCCAAGATAAACACTATCTGAAATGATTCCTTCAATATCACCAGATTCATCTTTGATAAACTCTTCGGGACGGATACTTACAAGAATAGCCTGTTCCTTAGCCTGATCAAGAGTTGGCATAGGGAGGGCATAGCCATCTGAAAAGACGATATAAGCACCGTCGCTCCGTTTTGTTAGTTTGGCTGGGATGAGATTTGTGCGTCCAATAAAGGTTGCCACAAACTCATTAGCTGGTTTATGATAGAGTTCCTTTGGTCGTCCGACTTGTTGGATGATTCCGTCTTTCATAACAGCAATCTGGTCTGAAATAGCCATCGCTTCTTCTTGGTCGTGGGTCACATATACAGTTGTAATTCCCACTTCGTGTTGAATTTCTCGAATAACTTGGCGCATATCTAAGCGAAGTTTCGCATCCAGGTTACTAAGTGGCTCGTCCATGAGGAGAACACTTGATTAACAGCTAAGGCACGTGCCAAGGCGACACGTTGTTGTTGTCCACCACTGAGCTTATCGGGCTTTCGATCTGCGTATTGATCAATTTGCATTAGTTCCAGATATTTATTAGTTTGTTGAACTAATTCATCTTTTGGAACCTTTTTTTGTTTAAGACCAAAAGCAACATTATCTCGGACAGTCAAATGTGGAAAAATAGCGTAGTTTTGGAAAACCATGCCGATGTTGCGTTTGCTGGGTTCTATATTATTGATTTTAGTATCATCGAAGTAAAATTCTCCGCCTTCAATACTGTTGAAGCCTGCAATCATTCGAAGAAGGGTCGTTTTTCCACAACCTGAAGGTCCAAGAATGGTGAAAAGACTTCCTTTTGGAATCGTAACATTTAAATTCTCAATTACAGGAATGTCGTGGTAGATTTTTTTTGCGTTAATAATTTTGATCTCACTCATAGTGAACCTCTTTTACTGTTTCGATTGAATATTAGTGAAAAATATCATTATACTTTTTTTAAGAATAGCTGATTTATTTTGGATGACGTACTCGGAATCTTCAGTGGCGATATTGATTTCTGTCATTGATTTCATATTTTTATTGGTTTTAGCATTTTTTCGAATGGGTCTGATGGTTGTTTCAGTTCCTAGTTTATCCTGAATGTCTTGGGAAAGAAGGAAATCGATAAATTTTTTAGCGTTTTCCATGTGTTTGGCATTTTTGATAATAGCTACGTTACCAGGCAAAAAGACGGTTCCTTCTTTTGGATAAATGACTTTTACATCAACGCCATCGTTTAAGAGTTTCAAGGCAGGATCTTCATAGGTAAGTCCTACAGCCATTTCTCCGTCAGCGACAGATTTGTAGACATTTGAAGAACTAGAAGCAATTTTCCCGTCTACTAAGCTAAATAGATTTTTCACATATGTCCAAGCTTGCTCATTTTCATAGCCACCTTGATCCACAAGCATGTTTGTTAATTGAGCAAAGGCGCTAGAAGAATTACTTGGATCAGCAGTTGCGATTTTTCCTTTTAATTTAGGATTGAGTAGATCATTGTAGCCTTCAATTTTAATATCTTTTGTAAGAGCTGAATTGGCAATGATGACACTGACATCAAGTGTATAAGGCGTGTAGAATCCAGTTTTATTTTGATATTCAGGGATTATCTGGTCGTTCTCTTGAGAAATATAAGGTTCAAAAAGATTTTCGTTAGAAGAGAAGAGGGCGTAGGAGCCTCCGAAAATGACATCGGCTACAGGGGATTCTTTTTCAGCCTCAGCTTTTTTGAACAATTCACCAGTGCTGGCTTGTACTAAGTCAACCTTAATACCATATTTTTCTTCGAAGGCTGGGATTGTTTCTTCGATAAGGTCTTCAGGGTTAGGCGAGTAGATAACCAAAGTGTTATCTGAATCTTTTTCAGAGCTAGTTTCCGCTTCTGTTGTTGAAGAACATCCTGATAAAGTAAGAAATATCCATCCACAAGAGAGAAAGAATAGTAGTTTTTTCATAAAAGTCTCCTTTTTTACGAACGTTTTTACTCTACGACTTGCTTAATGTTTATAATTTGCAGAGTTCTATAGGATATAATAAAAACCTTAAAGAAATCTAAAACGGGGAATATGAGTCAAAGGCGTTAGGGGAAAAAGATGGAAGAGATAAATAATCGATATAAGTTAATTTCAAGTGTTAGCTAATTTTTTATACTGCTAAATAAGCTGGATTTGCGATTCAGTCTTTCTTTCCATACAAGCCCAAAAGAACATTTCTCGTCTTTCAAATTCCCTCAAAAATGGTATAATAGTAACATCACAAAATTGGAGAGACAGCATGAGTTTTTACAATCACAAAGAAATCGAGCCTAAGTGGCAGAAACACTGGGCTGACCATCACACCTTTAAGACAGGAACAGATGCCTCAAAACCGAAGTTTTATGCATTGGACATGTTCCCTTATCCATCTGGAGCAGGTCTGCACGTAGGACACCCAGAAGGCTATACAGCGACAGATATTCTCAGTCGTTTCAAACGTGCCCAAGGCTACAACGTCCTTCACCCAATGGGGTGGGATGCTTTTGGTTTGCCTGCAGAGCAATATGCTATGGATACAGGGAATGATCCGGCGGAATTCACAGCGGAAAATATTGCCAACTTCAAACGACAAATCAATGCGCTTGGATTCTCTTATGACTGGGACCGTGAAGTCAACACAACAGATCCAAACTACTACAAGTGGACGCAGTGGATTTTTACCAAGCTTTACGAAAAAGGCTTGGCTTATGAAGCGGAAGTGCCAGTAAACTGGGTTGAGGAACTAGGAACAGCCATTGCTAACGAAGAAGTTCTTCCAGATGGAACATCTGAGCGTGGTGGCTATCCAGTTGTCCGCAAACCAATGCGCCAATGGATGCTCAAAATCACTGCCTATGCGGAGCGCTTGCTCAATGACTTAGATGACCTTGACTGGCCAGAGTCTATCAAGGACATGCAACGTAACTGGATCGGGAAATCAACTGGTGCCAATGTCACCTTTAAAGTCAAAGGAACAGACAAGGAATTCACCGTCTTTACCACTCGTCCTGATACCCTTTTTGGTGCGACCTTCACTGTCTTAGCTCCTGAGCATGACTTGGTAGATGCCATCGTAAGTGCGGAACAAGCTGAGGCAGTAGCTGACTACAAACACCAAGCTAGCCTTAAATCAGACTTGGCTCGTACTGACCTCGCTAAGGAAAAAACAGGGGTTTGGACTGGTGCTTATGCTATCAACCCTGTAAACGGCAAAGAAATTCCAATCTGGATTGCCGACTACGTTTTGTCTAGCTATGGTACAGGTGCTGTTATGGCCGTACCTGCCCACGACCAACGTGACTGGGAATTTGCTAACCAGTTTGGTCTTCCAATCGTAGAAGTACTGGAAGGTGGAAACGTAGCTGAAGCTGCTTACACAGAAGATGGACTTCACGTTAACTCTGACTTCTTGAACGGTCTCAACAAAGAAGACGCCATTGCTAAAATTGTGGCTTGGTTGGAAGAAAAAGGCTGTGGTCAAGAGAAGGTGACTTACCGTCTCCGCGACTGGCTCTTTAGCCGTCAACGTTACTGGGGTGAACCAATCCCAATCATTCATTGGGAAGACGGGACTTCAACAGCTGTTCCAGAAAGTGAATTGCCACTTGTCTTGCCAGTAACCAAGGACATCCGCCCTTCAGGTACTGGTGAAAGCCCATTGGCCAACTTGACAGACTGGCTGGAAGTGACTCGTGAAGATGGCGTCAAAGGTCGTCGCGAGACCAATACGATGCCACAATGGGCCGGTTCAAGCTGGTACTACCTCCGTTACATTGATCCACATAACACAGAGAAATTAGCTGATGAGGATCTCCTCAAACAATGGTTGCCAGTAGATATTTACGTGGGTGGTGCAGAACACGCCGTTCTTCACTTGCTTTACGCTCGTTTCTGGCACAAATTCCTCTATGACCTCGGTGTTGTTCCAACTAAAGAACCGTTCCAAAAACTCTTTAACCAAGGAATGATCTTGGGAACTAGCTACCGTGACCATCGCGGTGCTCTTGTAGCGACTGACAAGGTTGAAAAACGTGACGGTTCTTTCTTCCATGTGGAAACAGGAGAAGAATTGGAGCAAGCACCAGCCAAGATGTCTAAATCACTCAAGAACGTGGTGAACCCAGACGATGTGGTGGAACAGTATGGTGCTGATACCCTTCGTGTCTATGAAATGTTTATGGGACCACTTGATGCTTCAATCGCTTGGTCAGAAGAAGGTCTGGAAGGAAGTCGTAAGTTCCTCGACCGCGTTTACCGTTTGATCACAAGTAAGGAAATCGTTGCGGAAAACAATGGTGCTCTAGACAAGGTTTATAACGAAACCGTTAAAGCTGTCACAGAGCAAATCGAGTCCATGAAATTCAACACAGCCATTGCCCAGCTCATGGTCTTTGTCAATGCTGCTAATAAGGAAGACAAACTCTATGTGGACTATGCCAAAGGCTTTATCCAATTGATTGCCCCATTTGCCCCTCATTTGGCAGAAGAACTCTGGCAAACAGTCGCAGCAACAGGTGAGTCTATCTCTTACGTAGCTTGGCCAACATGGGACGAAAGCAAATTGGTTGAAGACGAAGTCGAAATCGTCGTCCAAATCAAAGGTAAAGTCCGTGCTAAATTGATGGTAGCCAAAGACCTTTCTCGCGAAGAGTTGCAAGAAGTTGCTCTCTCTGACGAAAAAGTCAAAGCAGAAATAGACGGCAAGGAAATCGTGAAAGTAATTAGTGTACCTAATAAGCTTGTAAATATCGTAACGAAATAAATTTAAAAGTCCTTCAGAGTAGAATCTGGAGGATTTTTTGTAGATTACCTGTGAGATGTGATATACTATTCACATCTTTAAACTTATAAGAGTGAGATAAGGAGAAAACTATGCCAGTAAATGAATACGGTCAGATGATTGGTGAACCTGTAGATGATACACCTGAGTTTTGCCTTCGCTTGTACGGATAAAAGGGCGATATACGATTATAGAAGCTCTATCGGTGGAAAAAGCATGCAGAGGATTTATTAGCTGTCTATGGGCCAGATAGCCCTAGTGACATGTGGACCTATCTCTTTCAACCACCAGTAGAAAATCTCGAAGAATTAATCGTCGCTTTAAAGAAGATGATTGAGCGCAAGGATCGCTTCTATTATACGATTATCGATAAAGTGACTGGAAAGGCGTTGGGGACTTTTTCTCTCATGCGTATTGACCAAGCCAATCGCACCATTGAAGTTGGCGCGGTGACCTTTTCTCCGGCTCTCAAACAGACCAGAATGGGAACAGAAGCTCACTATTTGCTAGCTCGTTATGTTTTTGAAGAACTCAACTATCGCCGCTATGAGTGGAAGTGCGACGCCCTCAATCTTCCATCTAGAAAAGCAGCAGAACGTTTGGGCTTTGTCTACGAAGGAACCTTCCGCCAAGCTGTTATCTATAAAGGTCGCACCAGAGATACGGATTGGTTGTCTATGATCGATAAGGACTGGCCAAAGGTTAAAGCACGTTTTGAAGCGTGGTTAAAATCTGAGAATTTTGATGAAAATGGGCAACAGTTGAAATCTCTTAGAGAATGTTAGAAAGGTTTGTTATGATTAAGATTACAAAAGAAAGATCTGTTTCAATTAATGACATTTTGCATCTCTATCAGGCAGTTGGTTGGACAAACTATACCAATCAGCCACAGATGTTGGAGAAGGCCTTGTCTCATTCACTAGCGACTTATCTTGCCCGTGATGATGAGGAAATCGTTGGTTTAGTGCGTCTGGTTGGAGACGGTTTTTCATCGATTCTTGTCCAGGATTTGATTGTTTTGCCTAGCTATCAGCGCCAAGGAATTGGTAGTAACTTGATGAAAGAAGCCTTGGCTGACTATAAGGATGCCTACCAAATACAACTAGCGACTGAACAGACAGAAAAACCTTGGGTTTTTACCGTTCTCTGGGGTTTGAAACCTTATCTACTTATGATTGTACAGGAATGATTTGGGTGGATCGAAAAAAATTAAAATAATTCTTTATCTTAAGTTAACTTTTAAGTTTACTCATGTATCATGAAATCATTAAGTAAAGACCTCCTAACTTTATTTAATAGAAATCCTAAACTTTTCTTTTTTTCATAATAATCTCCTAAAGAAGCCACCAAATCAGGTGGCTTTTTATGTTCAAATGCAGAAATTTTAAGGTAGAATTGACCACATAATCATCCATTTCGACCACATAGCACCAAACTATATTTTTTTCTTTTTTTCCTTTTTGTTAAACTGAAGGTGAAAAAGGAGGAAGGAAATATGATTTTACTAGCTAAAAAGGCCTCACTAAGAACTATGGAGACCATACAGCAGTAAAAAGATATAAATCTAGAGTTTAAAAAGGAAGTTTTAACGCAATCTTAGGACCTATCGGGGCTGGGAAATCGACCACGATTTCAATGTTAATCGGACTTAAAACGAGCAACTAATGGTCAAATCATCTATGCGCCCAAGACTAGGATTGGAGTTGTTTTTTCAAGTAAGTGTATTGATGAAAAGTTGACGGTCAAAGAAAAACCCAGCCATTCGTGCCCAGCAGTATAAGGGGATTATAGGGTGGTCGTGGAAGACTTAATCAATCAACTAGGGTTGACTGCTTTTTCAGAAACAACTTTATGGAACTTTATCAGGAGGACAGAAACGTCGAGTTGACATTGCTCGGGCTCTCCTATCCAATCCCTGATATTTTATTTCTAGATGAGCCTACGACTGGACTCAGATATTCAGACTCGCAAAATCCATTTGGGATTTATTGTATCGTCTACAAAGAGATGAAGGGATGACTATTATCTTAACGACTCATTATCTGGATGAAGCAGATGAGGCAGATCAACTTTATATTATAGATCATGGAAAGGTTATTGCCCAAGGTTCTGCTGCTGAAATTAAAAGTGAGTACGCTTCCAATCTTTTAAAAATTTGTTTTAAAGACAAGCAGGTGGAGAAATTCTTACCTAAAAATATGCCTGTGGAAAAGGAAAATGAGTTTGAGTATAGTCTTTATCCTAAGAGCCAATTGGAAGCTATTGATTATTTGACCCAAGTTCGTGAGAAGATTGCTAGCTTTGAATTTCGTCCAGGAACTATGGATGATGCCTTCATAGCCCTTTACAGGAAGAGAGGTGCGATAATGTTAGCCTTATTAAAACGTGATTTTTTGTTGTATTTTCGTAATCGTTCAGGAGTCTTTTTCTCATTACTGGGAGCTTTGATTTCCTTTCTACTCTATATCATTTTTTTGCAGAAAAATTTGATGGATGCCTGGTCCCAACTTCCTGATAATAAGAGCCTTTTAAATAACTGGCTGATGGGTGGAACCTTGGCTGTGACTGGGATTACAACCAGTTTTACAGCTTTGACCCAGATGGTACAAGACCGTGAAAATCAAGTGGATCAGGATCTCTTTTTGACAGACTTAGGGAGCTGGGGCTTGCAACTGTCTTATCTTATTAGTAGCCTTATCATTTCCTTTGTTATGCAAGTCTTTATGCTTATTGTTATGAGCCTTTATTTTTCAAGAAATTCCAGCTATGAGTAAGCTATTTGAAATAAGTTTAATCATGCTGCTAAGTAGTCTCCTTTCAACATTGGTAAATGTACTCTTGATTTATCATTTCCAGTCAGTAGATAGTCTGGGTAAATTGGCCACCATTGTAGGTACAGCTTCAGGGTTTTTAGTAGGAACTTATGTACCAATGGGAATTCTTCCTAACTTCGCTCAAGTTCTCATGAAGTGCACACCGGCTACCCTATCTTGCTTCTCTCTATAGACAGGTCTTAATGAAGGAGCAATTAGAAACTACATTTATGGGGGAATAGTAGTTTATTAGAAGAGTTTCAAGAAAAAAATTAGGAATCCGGCTTAACTGGCAGAACCTTTTAACAAAGGAAGAAACATACTTAATAGTGGTGAGTATCTGCCTCTTAACTTTTCTGCTTTTGGCTGGTAGTAGTTAAAAATCTCTAGCATAAAAATTATAGGTTAAGTTAACTTTAAGTTTACTCATGTATTATGTAATCGTTAAGTAAAGACCTCCTAACTTTATTTAATAGAAATCCCTAAACTTTTCTTTTTTTCATAATAATCTCCCTAAAGAAGCCACCAAATCAGGTGGCTTTTTTGTTTGAAAAAAATTCTCCCCAGTGAGTCACTAAGGAGACATGTAGTTAGGATTCTTTTTTGAGTTGTTGATTTCGATATTGTCTAGGAGTTAGTTGGAAGTGTTGTTTGAATTGTCGATTGAAATTTGAGAGGTTGGTAAAACCGACCTGACTTGCTATTTCTTGAACACTTTGATTGGTCTGAACGAGCTTTTCACAAGCTTTTTCCAGGCGCAATCGTATAAGATAGTCCATACAGCTTGTCCCAGTGTGTTGTTTGAATATATTCATAAAGTGATTTTTGCTATATCCAAATGTTGAAGCAAGCTGATCAATTTGAATGGGGTCTGCATAGTGTTGCTCAAGATAGCTTATCATTTCTTTTAATTTCTGGTATTTTTGATAGGTGTCATCCGTATAGTGGCGATTGACATACCTGTATTTAAAGAGAAGATAGAGAAATTCATAGAGTTTGGATTTAAGGAGGAGATCGTAGTAAATACTCTGTTCTTCAAGGATAGAAAAGAGAGAAAAAAGACAATCGCGAATCTGTTCATAGGCATGGTCATTTGGTGAAACTCGAGGGGTGAGATAAAAATGGCCGGAGTATAGAGGTTGGATATAGCGCTGGCTAAAGCTGTCTATTTGATTCCTACCTAGGAAATCTAGATGGATGCGAAAAACTGTAGAAATTTGTTCTTGATTTTCAATAGAGTAGATAGCATGAGGAGATGTTGGCTGAATCAGAAAAATATCGCCTTCATGACTTTCAAAGCGCTCAGAATTGATATACAAGGTAGCAGTTCCTTTTTGACATAGATAATCTCGAGTTCAGGATGCCAATGGTAAATTGTATCGGCTGATTGCTTAGATAAGATTTGTTTTTCAAAATCATAGGGGAAACCAGATGGGTTATCTCGTAAAAGTCTTGATTGCTGAGCCATGATAAGACCTCCTGATAAGCTATTTCTAGTTTTATTATACCAAAAAAGGCCGGGACAAAAAATCCCGACTCTGCTTTAGACTAGCAATGATCATTTAGCGAGAACATCTTTCTCTAACCTTTCTTCTTCATATAAAGGAAGTTTAGGAGAAGTCCGACAACTGCTAAAGCGATAGCGACGTAGAATGCGGCGCTGTAATTTCCATTGTTGGCTGTTGCCATTTGAACCGCAACCTTAGGTGCAAAAAATGCAGCTAAAGAATATCCTGTGAAGACGATACCGTAGTTGACCCCCTGATTTGCAGGTCCGTAGTTCTCCATGACAATAGATGGGAATACCCCCATAACACCACCGAAGCAGATGCCAAGACCGATGATTCCTAGCGTAAAGCCAAATTGTCCAGGGACGATTGTTAGGGAGAAGAGTGCCAAAACGATGACTGAATAGATAATCAATAGAGTCTGAGAACGCCCAATTTTATCAGAGAGTGAGCCCCAGATAAAGCGACCACTTGAGTTCGCGATTGAATAAAGAGAGACATAGAGTGCTGCTGTTCCTGCAGAGAGACCAAACATGGATTGACCAATTGGTGATGCTTGAGAGGCAATCATCAAACCAGAGAAAGCGCCGACAAAGAACATGCTGATAATAATGTAAAATAGCGGACTTTGTAGCATTTCTTTCCAGTTTTTATTAGCAGGTCCTTGTTTAGTTTGTACTGGAGCTTTCCAACCGACTGGTTGGTAGCCATTTGGTGCAGCCTTGATGAAGAAAATTGCAGCGATAATAACAATAATATAGACTAGTCCAATTGTTCGAAAAGCAAAGAAGGCATCTTGTTGTTGAATGAGACTGCTTGCAACTGGGGACGCAATAACTGCAGCAAATCCCATACCTCCTGTTAGAATCCCAGAAGCTAAACCACGTTTATCTGGGAAGAGGCGAAGAGAATTTGAGAGAGCTCCTGAATAAGCAAATCCTTGACCCAGACCTGCCATCAAACCATAGGTCAAATAGAGCATAGCTGGTGAGCTTGCATAACCAGTTAGGAAAAAGCCACTAGCAAATAGAAGGGCACCAAGGGCGATTGTCCATTTTACATATCCCTTGTCTACCAGATACCCCCCGAGAATCATAGGGATAGGTCCGATTGCTGAGTTGATGGCAAATGCAAGCATGATTTCGGACATTGTCCAACCTGTTGAAGAACTTAGAGGTCCAGCGAAAACGGAAAAGGAATAGACAGCACCTGTACAGAGAAGAATAGCAGTTGATGCCGCTAAGACTTGCCAACGATTGAATGTCTCTTTCATAAGAAGACCCTCCTTTAACTTAATACATTTTTCACAAAGACTATAACATAGTTAAAAATGAGGGTCAATACTTTCTCGGAAAAATATTGTTAATTTTTCACTAAGTTATACTAAGATAAGATAAACTGATAGAATAACACAATGTTTTAGTGTCATGAATGTCGAAGATAATTTAAAGTTGTATAATAAAAGTGAATAAAACAAAAAAGGGGGTAGCAAGATGAAATTAGTTGCTATCGTTGGAACAAATTCTGACCGCTCAACCAATCGGAAACTCTTGAAATTTATGCAAAAAGCATTTTTCAGATAAGGCCGATATTGAGGTGTTGGAAATCAAACAATTGCCAGCATTTAACGAACCTGAGGACAAGCTAGCACCAGCCGAAGTTCAAGCTTTTTCAGAAAAAATTCTTGAGTCAGATGGTGTGATTATATCAACACCTGAGTATGATCATACGATACCAGCACCCTTGGCTTCAGCCTTGGAATGGATTGCCTATACTAGTCGCGCTTTGATTAACAAACCAACGATGATTGTCGGAGCTTCTCTTGGATTGCTTGGAACATCTAGAGCCCAAGCACACTTGCGTCAGATTCTTGATGCGCCTGAACTGAAAGCAAGAGTGATGCCGGGGACTGAATTTTTCCTAGGTCATTCTGAACAGGTGTTGGATGATGATTATAATTTGAACAATCCTGAAAAAGTCGCAGAGTTGGAAGAACATTTTGCAGAATTCCAAAATTTTGTTGAACTAACAAGGGCTTTGGTCAAACCAGAAGATACAAATCGTAAGAAATCTTTCATCTGGGAAGAATGGTTGAAAGCATAAGCATCTCAAGAAAGGAGAACAATCCATGAAATTAGTATCTATTGTTGGGACCAATGCCAAACAATCCTATAACCGCAGTTTGTTGCAATTTATGAAAAGACATTTTGCGTCAAAAGCCGATATTGAGATTTTAGAAATTACCGATGTACCGATGTTCAATGAAACCGATGATCAAACAGATACACCTGTTATTCAGAAGTTTAACAAAGAGATTTCGGAAGCTGATGGTGTCATCATCTCTACACCTGAACACAATCATACAATCCCATCAAGTTTAAATAGTTTGCTCGAATGGTTGTCTTTTAACATTCATCCACTAGATGGGAAACCAACCATGATTGTAGGGGCTTCCTATGATGTTCAAGGATCTTCGCGTGCCCAACTTCATCTTCGTCAGATTCTTGATGCACCCGGGGTAAATGCAACAGTTATGCCAGGAAGTGAATTTTTACTTGGTCGAGCTCATCGAGCATTTGATGCAAAATGGAGATTTGATTAATGAGCGAACTGTTGATTTCTTAGATAGCTGTTTCTATCGTTTCCTTCGCTTTTGTCTCTGTTGCAAAACCAACTAAACCTTCCTGAAGAAATCCGATTTGAACCAGGAACTTATCATGTTACAACTGAAGGTCACAATGGTAAATTACCGATGGACGTCACCGTTTCTGAAGACCGTATTGAAAAAATTGAAATCGATTCTTCTGGAGAATCTTCAGGGATTGCAGATGTCGTATTTACCCGTATTCCAGCGGAAATCATTGAGGGCAAACCTAAATGTTGATGCGGTGTCAGGAGCTTCTGTGACTTCAAATGGTGTCTTGACGGAGTTGCTCGTGCGGTTAAACAAGCGGGTGCAAATCCAGATGTTTTACGCAAACGTTCAAAAGCTCCATCTGCCTTGGATAAAGAAGATAAAACTTATCAGGCAGATGTTGTCATCGTCGGAGGTGGAGGAGCTGGTTTAGCTGCAGCAGCTGCAGTCTTACAAGCGGGTAAAAAGCCTATTGTTGTTGAGAAATTCCCAGCAATTGGAGGAAATACGGTTCGTGCAGGTGGTCCAATGAATGCACCAGATCCAGCATGGCAAGGGACCTTCGCAGCTCATCCAGGTGAGGCACATACGCTTCAAGAATTGATTGCGACAGATGAATCAACGATTGCCCCAGAATATTTAGAGGACTTTAGAGCCTTGAAAGTTGAGGTTGAACAGTATTTGCAGGACCCTAGCTATTTGTTTGATTCTACCTTGCTTTACCGTATCCAAACCTATATCGGTGGAAAACGAAAAGATCTACAAGGACATGAAATTCATGGTCAATATGATTTGGTTTCTGTATTAACCGAACGTGCCCTAGAGTCTGTTCACTGGTTAGAAGACATCGGTGTTGAATTCGTACGTAACGAAGTAACAATGCCAGTTGGAGCTCTTTGGCGTCGTGGTCATAAGCCAGTTCAGCCACTGGGTTATGCCTTTATCTCGGTTCTACAAAAATATGTTCTAGAGAATGGAGGCACAATTTTGACTGACTCTCCAGTCAAAGAATTGCTTGTAGAAGAAGGAGCTGTCAAGGGTGTCAGAGCAGAAGGTCGAAACGGTCAAACCATCATCGTTCATGCAGATGCCGTTGTTCTAGCTTCTGGAGGATTTGGTGCCAATACCAAGATGTTACAAAAATACAATACCTACTGGACTGAAATCGCGGATGACATTGCTACATCTAATACACCAGCCGTAACAGGGGATGGAATTATCTTGGGTCAAAGTGTAGGTGCAGATCTAGTGGGTATGGGCTTTAGCCAAATGATGCCAGTATCCGATCCAGTGACAGGAGCCCTCTTCTCAGGACTTCAAGTTCCGCCAGCTAACTTCATCATGGTAAATACTGAAGGGAAGCGATTTGTGGATGAGTACGGTAGCCGAGATAAGTTATCTCAAGCAGCGATTGACAATGGGGGCTTGTTCTACTTGATTGCAGATGACCGCATCAAGGCAACAGCCTATAACACTAGCCAAGAAAAAATCGATGCCCAAGTCAAAGCAGGCACTCTCTATCGTGCAGATACGATAGAAGAATTGGCAGTTCAGATTGGTATTAATCCACAAATTTTAGCAGATACAATCAAGAAGTACAACTCTTATGTTGATGCAGGATTTGACCCTGAATTTAATAAAGGTAGTTTTGATCTCAAGTGTGAGGTCGCACCGTTCTACGCAACACCAAGAAAACCTGCTGTTCACCATACAATGGGTGGACTCAAGATTGATACTTCAACACACGTTTTGAATGAACAAGGTCAGATTATCCCTGGTTTGTATGTTGCTGGAGAGGTCGCAGGAGGACTCCATGCAGGTAACCGTCTAGGAGGAAATTCACTTACGGATATCTTTACGTTTGGACGTATTGCAGGTCAAACAGCCGTTCAAGAAAATTGTTAGTAATTGATTTAAAGCCTTAAGCTAACTTTAAGTTTACTCATGTATCATGTAATCATTAAGTAAAGACCTCCTAATACTCTTCGAAAATCTCACCATACTTCGTTAGATTCGACTTACCTAACTTTAGTTATGCTTGCGTCGATCTGCCTAGTTTGATTTCGATTTTCATTGAGCAACCTTTATTTAATAGAAATCCTAAACTTTTCTTTTTATAATAATCTCCCTAAAGAAGCCACCAAATCAGGTGGCTTTTTTGTTTGTAGGATGGATTTTTGCTATAATAGGAGCATGAGTAGAATTTTAGATAATGAAATCATGGGCGATGAGGAGTTGGTAGAACGTACTCTTCGTCCCCAATATTTACGTGAATATATCGGACAAGACAAGGTCAAGGATCAGCTTCAAATCTTTATCGAGGCAGAAAAAATGCGTGATGAGGCGCTGGATCATGTTCTTTTATTTGGCCCTCCAGGTCTCGGGAAAACAACCATGGCTTTTGTCATTGCCAATGAATTGGGAGTTAATCTCAAGCAAACTTCAGGTCCTGTTATCGAAAAAGCGGGTGATCTGGTAGCGATTTTGAATGACTTGGAGCCAGGAGATGTTCTTTTTATTGATGAGATTCATCGCTTGCCCATGTCGGTAGAAGAGGTGCTATACAGTGCCATGGAAGACTTCTACATTGACATCATGATTGGTGCAGGAGAAGCTAGCCGTAGTGTCCATCTAGATTTGCCACCATTTACCTTGATTGGGGCAACGACACGAGCTGGGATGCTTTCAAATCCTCTTCGTGCCCGTTTTGGGATTACAGGTCACATGGAATACTATACCCATGATGACTTGACAGAGATTGTCGAGCGGACGGCAGATATTTTTGAGATGGAAATCACTCATGAAGCAGCTTCGGAGTTAGCTTTACGTAGCCGTGGTACTCCTCGTATCGCCAATCGTCTTCTCAAGCGCGTGCGCGACTTTGCGCAGATTATGGGCGATGGCTTGATTGATGATGTGATTACGGATAAGGCTTTGACTATGCTGGATGTAGACCATGAAGGTTTGGACTATGTGGACCAGAAAAATTCTCCGCACCATGATTGAAATGTACGGTGGCGGTCCTGTCGGTCTAGGTACTCTTTTCGGTTAATATCGCTGAAGAGCGTGAGACGGTAGAAGATATGTATGAACCTTACCTGATCCAGAAAGGCTTTATCATGCGAACTCGTTCAGGACGGGTCGCGACAGCTAAGGCTTATGAACATTTGGGGTATGAATATATTGAAAAATAAGGCTGAAATCTTAGATTCTTTCAGAGAAAATCCTGACATGATGTCCATTCTGACCATCATCCGAGACCTGAAGTTGAAAGATTCCTGGTTGGCAGCAGGTTCGGTTCGAAATTTTATCTGGAATCTCTTGTCAGATAAACCGGCCTTTGACCGTGAAACGGATGTGGACGTCATTTTCTATGACTCAGAGGTGAGTTATGAAGAAACGCTAGCAATAGAAAACAAATTGAGAAAGGACTTTCCCCAGTACCAATGGGAGCTGAAAAATCAAGTCTATATGCATCAGCATAGTCCTTATACGCCTCCATATGTGAATTCCTGTGATGCCATGAGTAAATATCCTGAACGCTGCACGGCGATAGGTCTTCGCTTGCACGCTGATGCAAGTTTAGAGCTCTTTGCCCCTTATGGCTTGGAGGATATTTTCAACTTTCAGGTTCGTCCGACTCCTCATTTCTTAGAGAATGAAGACCGGATGAAGCTCTATCAACAGCGTCTATCCAAGAAAAACTGGCGAGAAAAATGGAAAAATCTCACATTTAAACTAACTTAAGGAAACTTTAAGTTAGGAGCTGTATACTTGTCTCATAAGTTAAGAATACCTTAACTTAAACTCCTAAAACTTTTTCATAATAATCTCCCTATAAAAAATTAAGTCGCCCAATCAGGTGGCTTTTTTTGTTCTAAGGCCAAGAACTTTCATGATATAATTGTTTTATGAGATTAGATAAATTTTTAGTAGCCTGCGCTGTCGGGAGTCGGACTGAGGTCAAAAACTTTCTCAAGTCAGGGCGCGTGACTGTCAATGGCAAGAAAGAAAAATCTGCCAAGCTACAAATTAATGAAGGAACAGATGAGATTCACTTTGATGGGCAAAAGCTAGACTATGAGGAGTTTGTCTACTACATGATGAACAAGCCTCAAGGAGTTATCTCAGCAACTGAGGATCCAAAACACAAGACAGTCTTGGATTTGATGGATGACTATGCACGTGCCAAGGAAGTTTTCCCAGTAGGGCGCTTGGATATCGATACGCATGGACTCTTGCTCTTGACCAATGATGGTAAGTTAGCTCATGCTCTTCTTTCACCAAAACGTCATGTGGATAAAACTTATCTGGCGCTGGTCAAGGGAATAATGACAAATGCAGATGTTGAGACATTTGCACAAGGAATTCCTCTCAAGGATTTTACCTGTCAGCCTGCCAAACTGGCGCTTGTTTCGGTGGATACGGAAAAGCATCAGAGTCTGGTCCGTGTGACTATTGCAGAAGGCAAATTCCACCAGGTCAAACGGATGGTGGCCTACTGTGGTAAGGAAGTGGTGGATTTGCAACGTTTAACCATGGGAACTTTGACCTTGGATGAGGATTTGAAACGTGGAGAATGGCGTCGCCTAAGCAAGGAAGAACTAGAAGGCTTGCTTGAGAGCATCAACTAGTGACAGCTAAAAGATGAAACATTAGGAAAATGCGAGGAAATAACCTTGCCTTTTTCAGTTTTTGGTTGCTTCCTTTTTGAAAAGCGTTATAATAGACTGTAGAGTAAAAAGGAGGATTTTATGAACGCGATTCAAGAATCATTTACAGATAAATTATTTGCTAACTATGAAGCAAATGTAAAATACCAAGCTATCGAAAATGCTGCTAGCCATAACGGTATTTTTGCAGCCCTAGAGCGTCGTCAAAGCCATGTCGACAACACACCAGTTTTCTCACTTGATTTGACAAAGGATAAGGTTACTAACCAGAAAGCTTCTGGTAGATGCTGGATGTTTGCGGCTCTCAACACTTTCCGCCACAAACTCATCTCTCAATACAAACTTGAAAACTTTGAATTGTCACAAGCCCACACCTTCTTCTGGGACAAGTATGAAAAATCTAACTGGTTCTTGGAGCAAGTGATTGCAACTGCTGACCAAGAATTGACAAGCCGCAAGGTTAGCTTCCTACTCCAAACTCCACAACAAGATGGCGGACAATGGGATATGGTAGTTTCTCTCTTTGAGAAATACGGTGTCGTACCTAAGTCTGTTTACCCAGAATCTGTTTCATCTAGCAGCAGCCGTGAGCTCAATGCAATCCTTAACAAATTGCTTCGTCAAGATGCTCAAATCTTGCGTGACCTCTTGGCTTCTGGCGCAGACCAAGCGACTGTTCAAGCTAAGAAAGAAGACCTCTTGCAAGAAATCTTTAATTTCCTTGCCATGTCACTAGGTCTCCCACCACGTCAATTTGACTTTGCTTATCGCGATAAGGATAACAACTACCAAAGCGAAAAAGGCATCACTCCACAAGAGTTTTACAAGAAATATGTTGACCTTCCACTAGAAGACTACGTTTCTGTGATCAATGCTCCAACTGCAGATAAACCATATGGCAAATCCTACACAGTTGAGATGTTGGGAAATGTTGTTGGTAGCCGTGCAGTTCGCTACATCAACGTACCGATGGAACGCTTGAAAGAATTGGCGATTGCTCAAATGCAGACAGGAGAAACTGTTTGGTTTGGTTCAGATGTTGGCCAGCTCAGCAACCGTAAAGCAGGAATCCTTGCGACAGATGTTTATGACTTTGAATCAAGTATGGACATTCAACTCACTCAAGATAAGGCTGGACGTTTGGGACTACAGCGAAAGCTTGATGACCCACGCTATGGTCTTGACAGGTGTTGATTTGGATGAAAATGGTAAATCAACTAAGTGGAAAGTTGAAAACTCATGGGGAGACAAGGTTGGTACCGATGGTTACTTTGTTGCTTCAGATGCTTGGATGGACGAATATACTTACCAAATCGTTGTCCGTAAAGAATTACTGACAGCAGAAGAACGAGCTGCTTATGAAGCAGAACCAATCGTCCTTGCACCATGGGATCCAATGGGTGCCTTGGCAGAATAAATGAGATATAAAAAGAATGTTTCTATAATTTTTAGGGTTGGTGGAAATTTTCCACCAACCCTATTTTAGTGTATACAAAAAGGCCAACATCCATTATATTAAAAGCGCCTAAACCTAAAACAAAAGAATGATGACCATATGAACAATATACTAGAAGCTACACTACAAATCAAAGATAAAAACATTATTTGGGATAATAATGTTCAAGAGAAGATATTAAAAAATAGAAAATCTTTATTTTATTCAGCTACATATACGCATAAACCAGAATTTTGTGCCGTTTAGTGGGTGCTAGCTAAAAATAACAATATAGTTAAAAACGGGACGAAAACTTCTCGTATCACTCTCTGTTCTGTTTCAGGCCTTCCAGCCTACTTAAATCTACGAAATCAGAGATTTCTCTGTAGAGAATGTGGTTCTTCATTTACTGCAGATACTAGTCGAATTGTAGAAAAATACTGTCATATCTCGAAACGATTAAAAAATGAAATTAAGGCAAAAATAAGTGAAACAGTATCTGAAACATATATTGCCAAAGAAACAAATGTTTCAATTCATACCGTTAGACGTATCATAGATGATACAGCACGATTATTAACGATTAAACCATTACATGATTTACCCGAGCATTTGTGTTTTGATGAATTTAAATCTGTTAAATCTTCCGATAGTAATATGAGCTTCATTATTTGTGATAGCACTACACACAAGTTGGTCGATGTTGTACGAGATAGAAAATCTTACAGTTTGAAACAATATTTTTATCGTTTTGAGCCTAAGACTAGATTAAAGGTGAAAACTATCTCCATCGATATGTACTTGCCATACATTCAATTAATAAAAGAAATGTTTCTTAACGCAAAAATTATCATTGATCCTTTTCACATTGTACAAGCCTTGAATAGAGAACTAAATCGAACTCGGGTACGTATCATGAATCAGCATCGTTATAAAAAAATCCTAAATTATATCGAAAGTTAAAACATTATTGGAAGTTAATTTTTAAAGAACCCTAATGAACTTCAGAACTATAAATATAATCGTTATAAGCTTTTTGAAAGCTTCATAACAAGTAAAGGAATCGTAGATTATATCTTAGAAAACAATCCATCTCTAAAAATGATTATGAGGTTGTACATTCACCTCGTGAATGTATACAGGATAGAGATTATATAGAATTCAAGGAAACGATTGAAGCGACTACGCAATTAGACCTATCTCCTGGTTTAAAAAGAGTATTAAAGACTCTTATGACTTACTTGCCATATATTCAAAAATACTTGTGAGTATCCAACTAGAACAAATGGTCCCTATTGAAGGAATAAACAATAAAATAAAAAGTGCTTAAAAAGAAATGCCTACGGCTTTTAGAAACTATTACTATTTTTAGAAATAGGATTATTTTTAATAACAAAAATGTTTGGCTCTAAAATAAAAGGAATTAAGCAACAATTAGTTGCTTAATTCCTTCCCTAAATTTCTTCATCAACACTATTTGACAAAGAGCCCTTTTTAGTGCTCAAAATAGCACTCAATTTTAAATGGATTTGGTGTTCAAAAAAATATAATCAAATGCAACAAACTAATTTCATTTTTAATAGGCACAATTAATTTTTAGAAGATAGTACGAAAAATATTGACTGTTTTCTTTAGAATGTGTAAAATTTAGATAGATTATTTAAAGTGAGGTTTTTATCTTGTCTATATTAAAGAAGAAATTTAATAAGTTTAGTGTTCTATTGAATCTGGTATTAATAGCTATTATAGCTATTGAGTGCTATTTTTCTTACCTAAGGAACATAAATCAGAAGTCAAATCGTCAATTAATATCGAAAGTATTGAAAAAGTGAATGAAGTTGTATTTTTGAATGCGGGAATTAATGAAATTATTTCTGAAACAAAAAAACAACTCAAGTTTTTGGGTTTGATGTGCCGTTCTCTAAAAAAAGCAAAGATTAGTAATTTTTAAATTATAACGCTAAATTTGGAATTAAAAGTAGTGTAAAGGTTGAACAAATAAGCGAAAAAGAATATAAGGTTATTGTTCCAAAATTGGAAGTAATTGGTGTTGAACTTTCAAAAGATGATCCTTATGATTTATATGATAGTCATGGAGAGTTATTATGGGACTACAGAAGATGTTGATACTGGGAAATTGGTCACAAAACCAACTTTCTAGTGATAAACAAGCAGAGTATTTAGATAAATTTAAGAGTGAAATTAAAGAATCTGCAATCAATTATTATAAAACAATATTTTCTTCAATGGATTCTGAAGTAAAAGTAACTATAGAATTTACAGAATAATTTCTTGAATACAAAAACCCTGACCATCTCTGGTCAGGGTTTTGTGTGGTTCTATAATTTTTAGGGTTGATGGGAATTTTCCACCAACCCTATTTTTAGTAGTATACAAAAAGGCCAACATCCATTATATTAAAAGCGCCTAAACCTAAAAACAAAAGGATGATGACCATATGAACAATATACTAGAAGCTATACTACAAATCAAAGATGCACACAATGAAGGTGTTACATTCCATTTCTAGAGAATATTAAAGAAGTATTGCGTGATGAGAGTGGGAAAGTAACTGGTGTAAAGGTTATTACAATGGAACTTGGTGAATCAGATGAAAGTGGAAGAAGATTAACGCATGAAGTGGCAGGTAGTGAACATATTATTCCATGTGATCTTGTCGTTGCAAAGAATTGAACAAAAGTAGACTTTAGTGTTCTAGATGAAAGGTAAAAAAATTTGACTTTCGGTCAACATCAGAATACAATAGAAATAAATAATAACAGGTGATGCATATTTAGGTCCTCAATCTATCGCAAACCGCAATTAAAGACGGCGAGAAGTTGCGACAGAAGTACATGAATCGTTTAAAGAAAACATATAAATAACTTGTGGTGCCTTTTCGTTTTTTTACTGGGAAAAATTAAGGAACTATAGTTATAAATACTTAAAGATATTAATATATTAACATGCGTATATTTATAGGAAGATTAAATAGAAATATTTGATATTAGCAAGAATATCTCACATCTTATAACATATAGGTATTAATATATTCATAAAAATATTAGGAGGAGAAATAATGAACAAGAAACTATTATCAGGCTTATGTGCAAAGAAAGTACTCTTTATCAGGTTTAGTAGGATGCGGACCTATGAGTCAAAACAAAATACCACAACAAGTACTTCTACAATAGAAACAAAAAAATACCACAACAAATAACTCTGAAGTAACAGAGAAGAACTTCAAAGACTTCCTGGATACAGATGAAAAGTACTTCACATATGAAGAGTGGCAAGAAGGATACGCAATCTATAGTTGTACTTGACGACAAGGTTGTTCGTACACTAAAAACCATTAATGGTAAACCTGTTATAGCGATTGCACAGCGTGGTATGGCAAATCTTGAAAAATGTGAAGCAATCGTCTTACCAGATACAGTAAGATATGTTGGAGAGTCATCTTTTGGTCAAGATAAAGCATTGAAGTACATTTATTTAGGAACATCATTAGAAACTGTTGATGATCACGCATTTTTAGGAGCAAGTTCTCTAGAGTCTGTTGTATTTCCAGAAGGAACAAAATCAATTGGTCAATTGGTATTTTCAGACACACCATCAATCAAATCGATCACAATACCTGAAAGTGTAATTGAAATAACAGACTTATTTTTACTTCCCAGAAAAATTCAAATAAGAATGTAGAAATCCATACACCTAAGGGATCAAAGGCAGAAGAGGTCGCCAATAGTTTAGGACTCAAAGTAGTAAATGACTAAAGGGGAATAGTATGAACAAGAAACTACTATCAGGCTTTAGGACTGACCCCAAAAAGTGAGAATTTAATAAAAACACTCTAGGGCTACCGTCTTCGGTATTCAACCGGAGACAGGTAGTCCAATTTTTGTTGGATTCTTTTTTCATTAGGTTCTTCATCAACACTATTTGACAAAGAGCCAAAAGAATCAGGTGATAAACCTGATTCTTTTTTGTTTGTATGTTCTCACCGAGATTACATAATACCGAAGAAACGAGTCACTGATACCAACTGCAAAGAGGGCAAGGATGATTGTGATTGGAGATACTTTTTTTCTTAAGCAACCACATGCAAAGGAAAGTAAGGAGAAGTCCCATCAATCCTGGAATCAATGAGTTCAACTGACCTTGAAGCGTTTGTGGTTGAACGCTATCCAAGCTCATGCCACTAAGTGCTTGACCAAGAATACCCTTCAATTCTCCACCTGTAACAGGACCTTCTGGGAAGTTGATGTAGGCACCTTCTGATAATTGTTTACCTGGAAGGTTGATAGTGAAGTTGATGGATACCCAACGTTGGCCAAGAACGGCAAGGATAAACATACCAAGGATAGAAGCTCCTTTAGTGATGTCTTTCAAGATACCACCTGACATGTCTTTAGTGATTTCAGATCCAGCCTTGTAACCAAAACTCTTGTGTATACCAAAGGAAAGACATACGGATTGCATTCCATCCAAAGAAGAAGAGAAGTGGTCCAACGATGTTACCAGTTGCGTAAGTGAAGCACCAAGGGCACCAAGGATCGGACGAACTGTAAACCAGAAGACTGGGTCACCGATACCGGCAAGAGGTCCCATCATACCGATCTTAACACCTTTGGATAGCGAAGTCATCGATTTCAGTACCGTTAGCGCGTTCTTCTTCAAGTGCAAGAGTAACCCCATGATTGGAGCAATGACTGTATGGGTGAGTGTTGAAGAATTCAAGGTGACGCTCAAGAGCAAACTGCTTGGTCTTCTTTTTTTAGTGTAAAGTTTCTTGATAGCTGGGATCAAAGAGTAAGCCCAACCCAAGTTTTGCATACGTTCGTAGTTCCAAGAACCTTGAAGGAATTGTGAACGCCACCAAACTTTTTGGCGATCTGATTTTGATAATTGAATTTTTCAGCCATGATTGTTCCCCTTTCTAGTAGTCTTCTAGGATATCACCGATTGATCGTTAGAAGTTGCAGCCCTCCGCCACCGTTTCCACCTTGTTTAGAAAGGTTGAGGTAGATGAAGGCAAGGGCAACACCGATGACACCAAGGGCAATCAAAGTCAATTGAGAGATTGTCGCAAGAGCAAAACCGATAGCGAAGAATGGCCATACTTCACGAGTAGCCATCATGTTGATAACCAAAGCGTAACCAACGGCAACGACCATGGCACCACCGACAGCCATACCACCGTTCAACCAGTCTGGCATCAATTTAAGAGCATCTTGAACAGCAGAAGCAGGGATAGCGATAAGGAAGGCAAAGAGGGATTGCAATACGTAGACCTTGAAGAACAAGGGCAAAGTAGTGAGCACGTTCAACAGTCAGCAATGTTTCCTTCTTTAGCAGCAGCAGTCAGCAGTGTGAACTAAACCAACTGAGATTGTACGAACAATCATAGTCAAGAAAAGTCCAGCTACAGCAAGAGGGATTGCAGTTGCAGTTGCGACTGCGATACCTTCAGTAGTAAAGTTACCACCTTTAATCATGATGATTGCAAAGCAGAACAGAAGCAAGAGCGATGTCAGGAGCTACGGCAGCTCCGATGTTTGCCCAACCAAGAGCGATCATTTGAAGTGATCCACCAAGCATAACCCCAGCTTCGAGGTTACCAGTTACAAGCCCGATAAGGGTACATGCTACGATTGGTTGATGGAATTGGAATTGGTCGAGGATACCTTCAAGACCTGCGAAGAAGGCAACAACTACAACCAAGATAGCAGAAATGATTGAAATATCTGACATGGTTTTTATTCCTTTCTATTTAATGTTAATTATTGAACGTTAGCTTTGCTAATCAAGTCAAACAAATCTTTTTTAGTGTCGTTTGGTACTTTACGTACGTCAAATTCAACACCAAGGTCACGCATTTTTTCAAATGTAGCAACGTCGTCTTTGTCCATTGACAATACGTTGTTGACCATTGTTTTACCAGTTGAGTGAGCCATTGATCCAACGTTAAGAGTCTTGATTGGTACACCACCTTCGATAGCTCGAAGAGCATCTTGTGGTGTTTCAAACAAGATAAGGGCGTGTGTGTTACCAAAACGAGGGTCTTTTGCAACCTCAATCAATTTTTGGATTGGAACAACGTTAGCCTTCACTCCGTTTGGAGCTGCTTGTTTGATCAATTCTTTACGAAGGTCATCTTTAGCAACGTTATCTGAAGCAACGATGATACGGTCTGCTTTTGAATCTGGTGTCCAAGCAGTTGCGACTTGCCCGTGAAGGAGACGTGTGTCAAGACGTGCAAGGTTGATTTTCAATTTACCGTCTCCGATAACAGTTCCTTCTGGAATAGCGACTAAGCAACTGGAGCACCGCAAAGAGTTGCAACTTCCTCAGCTGGGTTTAGCTCTTCTGGAAGAGCCTTGATGCCATCTTTGGCTTCTTTAATGATGTTTGCAGAGAACTTTAGCCACTCCGGCATTAGCGTCCATCAGGCGTTCGGTGTAGGCTTGGATTAACATCGGCAAGTTAAGTCCCTGTGATGATGGCAAATTTACGCTCAGGATTTTTCTCCCATTACGCGACTAGCTTGGTTAAATGGAGAACCACCCAAAGGTCAGCCAATACTAGAACCTCATCTTCTGCGTCAAATGCGACCCACAGCATTGTTGAATTTTTGCGTATAAGTCATCTGACCTTCGTTTGGCATAAAGGTTACAACTTGAACCTTTTCTTGTTCACCAAAGATCATAGATCCTGACTGATGAATACCCAGCAGAATTCACCGTGGCTCGCAATAATGATTCCGATACTCATTATTGTCATTCCTCCTTATAAAATGTTTGGCTTTGTAGTTTAAGAAAACTTTAAGACTCTTTTTAAGTATAAACCGTTTTCAGCAAAAAAATCAACTACTTATAATAAATCCTAAAAAAAGTGGAGGGAGAAGGCTGTTTTATAGATGTTGATATATCAACATCTAGTGGTTTTTATCTAGAGAATAGTAAAAATTTAATATAAAAAGTCCTAGTACAGAAATCGACGAACCAAATCGGTATCTTATTTCTAGCCCCCTATACTTCAACCATTGGATGCTTAAAGAATGTGGATAGTAAAATGACGTTTTGTCAATAGTGTTCTTGAGCGTTAAAAAAAAGAACTTTAAGTTCAATAAATTGCTATGTCAAAATTTTATTGCTAAAAAACGAGGTGGGGTCTTTTGTCCCTACCTCGTTTTGGAATTTATTATCTATCTTAATGAGTAAAGTCTAGAACCATGCGACCTTGGATGGTGCCAGCAGCCATTTCATCAAAGACAGCAATGGCATCTTCGACAGGCCGTTTTTGAACAACTGGAACAACGAGACCTTCAGCACCAAATTGGAAAGCTTCTTCCAAATCTTTACGTGTACCAACAAGGGAACCGATGACCTGAATACCGTCAAGAACTGTTTTAACGATACTTAGATTCATCATTTCTGAAGGTAGTCCGACAGCTACTACACGACCACCTGCACGAACAGAGTCAACTGCTTGGTTGAAGGCAACTTTTGATACAGCTGTTACGACAGCTGAGTGAGCACCACCGTTTGTTTTTTCTTTGATAAGGCCTGGAACATCTTCGACTTCAAGACCATTAATCACGATATCAGCACCGACTTCTTTAGCTAGAGCAAGTTTATCGTTGTTAATATCTACTGCGATAACGTGAGCGTTGAATACTTTTTTAGCGTATTGAACAGCTAAGTTACCAAGTCCTCCAGCACCATAGAGTACAACCCATTGGCCTGGCTCAACTTTTGCTTCTTTAATAGCCTTGTAGGTGGTAACACCGGCACAAGTGATTGAAGAAGCCTGGGCTGGATCGAGACCTTCTGGAACTTTAACAGCATAATCTGCAGTTACGATACATTGTTCAGCCATACCACCATCAACTGAGTAGCCAGCATTTTTTACTGTACGGCAAAGGGTTTCGCGTCCGGTTGTACAATATTCACACATGCCACAGCCTTCAAAGAACCAAGCTACGCTGACACGGTCGCCAACTTTTAGGCTCTTAACATCAGGAGCGATTTCTTTTACGATACCAATCCCTTCGTGACCGAGAACACGTCCTGGAACTTTTCCAAAGTCACCATGGGCAACGTGGAGGTCTGTATGGCAAACACCACAATACTCAACTTCAACAAGTGCTTCGCCAGTTTCGAGCGGACGGAGCACTTTTTCTTCAATAGCAACACCAGTGCTTTCTGGATTTACAACAACAGCTTTCATAGCTATCCTCCTTGATTAGTAGTTGAGGTGCAGAGGAAAAGGGGCTTGCCTTAAATCATGATTCAAGTGAAGTCAAATTTGAACTGCCCTCTTTTTTTGTTTATATGTGAATTATATCACTATATTTAATATAATGCAAGGAGATTTATGCAAAAATATATGAAATCGCTTAACTGGTTGATGATACTGTGAAATTTGCACAATAATATCTAACGTATTCATGTAAAATTTCATATAAAGAGGAACTTATTTGGTCTCAAATATAGGGAGTGAGCTTACAAACAGATTTTCTAAGATTCATCTCTAGGAGTTTTTGGTATAATAGAGAGTAATTTATTTTCTAGTATAAGAAGTTAGAGTGAGAGGTATGTATGTCCCCTTCAATTCAGTTATTAAAAGACCGCTATTTAAAAAATATCAAAGAAAATCCAGATCTCTACATCGGTATTGAGTTGGAGTTTCCTATCGTTCATACGAAAGGCCAACCTACAGATATTGAAGTCAGCAAGGATTTGATGCATTTTTTGGTTGATGCTCTCAGTCTGGAAGTTGAAAAGGTAGACCAGGAGGGCAATCCGATTCAACTTGTAGAACCGGCGAGTCAAGATCGGATTTTGTTTGAAGTTTCTTATACAACCTTGGAGTTTGCCTTTGGTAGGGCTCAGAATATCCAAGAGGTTGAAGGACGTTTTCAGGCCTATATGAAGGTAATCCAAGAAAAGCTAGGTGAAAAGGAACATGCTATCCAAGGTTGGGGGATTCACCCAAACTGGAATCAAAATGACAATCGACCTGTGGCTTATCCACGCTATCAGATGCTGATGGATTATCTGAGTATGGGGAGTCACCAAGAAAGTGCGCATTTACATGACTTTCCACAATACGGAGCCTTCATCTGCGGGAGTCAAGTCCAGTTGGATGTTTCGACCGCTAACTACCTAAGTGTCATCAATGCTTTCACACAGATAGAGGCAGCCAAAGCTTACCTGTTTGCCAATTCTGAGTTTTCTGGAGCAGACTGGGACACCCAGATTTCACGAGATATTTTTTGGGAAGAATCCATGCATGGAATTTATCCAGAGAACGTCGGCGTCAATGCAAAACTCTTCAAAGATGAGGATGATTTCTTTGATTATCTAGACCGCTCTGCGATTTTTACAGCAGAACGAGATGGGGGAACATATTATTTTTCTCCGATTCGGGCTAGAGATTACCTAGATACTGATGAGATTCCTGCCTATACTCTAAATGGGAAAGAAACTCTTCTTGTTCCTCTAGAAAAGGATTTCCAAACGCACCGTAGCTACCAATTCCAAGATTTAACAACTCGAGGAACGGTCGAATTTCGGAGTGTTTGTACCCAGCCACTAGACCGAACTTTTGCTTCAGCAAAACTTTTCATCTAGGTTTGTTGGTGAATCTTGACAAGTTTGAAGCTTACCTAGAAACAGCTCCTTTCTTTGAAAGTTTTGGTCGTGACTACAAGTCTTTGAGAAGACAATTTTCTAAGAAACACCTCACAGATGAAGAAACAGCTGGGATTGTCCAGTTCTCCAAAGATTTGCTAGCGATAGCAGAGCAAGGTCTTAAGATGAGAGGTCAGAGTGAAACGACTTATTTAGAACCTCTGAAAGAAGAATTGGGCCTATAATTTTCTTATAACGGAAGAATTTTCTGAAAAATCATGTTATAATGGATGAGACTATAGATAAAGGATAGAGATTTATGACATTAGTTTATCAATCAACGCGTGATGCGAAAAATACAGTAACAGCCAGTCAGGCGATTTTGCAAGGTTTAGCAACAGATGGAGGCTTATTTACTCCAGTTAGCTATCCAAAGGTTGATTTGGATTTTGGCACATTGAAAGACGCTTCTTACCAAGAAGTAGCTAAGCTTGTCTTGTCAGCTTTCTTGGACGACTTTACAGCAGAAGAGTTGGACCACTGTATCAACAATGCCTATGACAGCAAGTTTGATACACCAGCAATTGCCCCTCTTGTAAAACTTGATGGTCAATACAACTTGGAACTTTTCCACGGTTCAACCATTGCCTTTAAGGATATGGCCTTGTCCATCTTGCCATACTTTATGACAACGGCAGCTAAGAAACACGGTTTGGAAAACAAGATTGTCATCTTGACAGCGACATCTGGAGATACTGGGAAAGTTGCTATGGCAGGTTTTGCAGATGTTCCAGGTACTGAAATTATCGTCTTTTATCCAAAAGACGGTGTCAGCAAGGTACAAGAGTTGCAAATGACCACTCAAACGGGCGAAAACACTCATGTTATCGCCATTGATGGAAACTTTGACGATGCTCAGACTAATGTGAAACATATGTTCAATGATGTGGCTCTTCGTGAGAAATTGGCAGCCAACAAGCTCCAGTTCTCATCAGCTAACTCTATGAATATTGGTCGTTTGGTCCCACAGATTGTCTATTATGTTTATGCCTACGCTCAGCTTGTTAAAACTGGTGAGATTAAGGCTGGTGACAAGGTTAACTTCACCGTACCGACAGGAAACTTCGGCAATATCTTGGCTGCCTTTTACGCCAAACAAATCGGCCTACCAGTCGGCAAGTTAATCTGTGCTTCAAATGACAACAATGTCTTGACAGATTTCTTTAAAACTCGTGTTTATGACAAGAAGCGTGAGTTTAAAGTAACCACTAGCCCATCTATGGATATCTTAGTATCTTCAAACTTGGAGCGCTTGATTTTCCATCTTTTGGGAAATGATGCGGTTAAGACGGCTGAACTTATGAATGCTTTGAATAGCAAAGGTCAGTATGAGTTGACTGATTTTGATGCAGAGATTCTTGACCTTTTTGCAGCAGAGTATGCGACTGAAGCGGAAACAGCAGCAGAAATCAAGCGTGTTTATGAGGCAGATTCTTATATTGAGGACCCTCATACAGCAGTTGCCTCAGCCGTATATAAAAAATACCAAGCAACTACAGGCGATGTGGCTAAGACCGTGATTGCTTCAACAGCTAGTCCATATAAATTCCCAGTAGTTGCAGTAGAAGCTGTAACAGGGAAATCAGGCTTGACCGACTTTGAAGCTTTGGCTCAGTTGTATGAAATTTCAGGAGTGGCAGTGCCACCAGCAGTTGATGGCCTCGAAACAGCTCCAGTTCGTCACAAGACAACTGTTGCAGCGGCAGATATGCAGGCAGCAGTAGAATCTTATTTAGGACTTTAAAAGAGAGGAAGTAAACTCGGTTGGGAAACTAACTGAGTTTCTTTTCATCAGGAGGAAGGATTGTTTAAGAAAAATAAGGATATTCTCAACATAGCTTTACCTGCCATGGGTGAAAATTTCTTGCAGATGCTCATGGGGATGGTAGATAGCTACTTGGTAGCTAATCTGGGGTTGATCGCCATTTCCGGTGTGTCAGTAGCTGGTAATATTATCACCATTTATCAGGCTATTTTTATTGCCTTGGGAGCAGCAATTTCTAGTGTTATATCAAAAAGTTTGGGACAGAAAGATCAGTCTAGACTAGCCTACCATGTGACAGAAGCACTTAAGAATACTCTGCTACTGAGTTTGGTTTTAGGTGTCTTATCCATCTTTGCAGGTCAAGAGATGATTGGTCTTTTGGGTACTGAACAGGCTGTGGCTGAAAGTGGTGGCTTATACCTATCTTTAGTTGGTGGGACAATCGTTCTCCTGGGCTTGATGACTAGTCTAGGAGCCTTGATTCGCGCTACCCACAATCCTCGACTGCCGCTTTATGTTAGTTTTTTATCCAATGCTTTAAATATTGTTTTTTCAAGTGTCGCCATTTTTATCCTTGATATGGGGATAGCTGGTGTAGCTTGGGGAACTATTTTGTCACGTTTGATCGGGGTTGTAATTTTGTGGTCACAATTAAAACTTCCATATATGAGACCGACGTTTGGACTGGATAAAGACCTTCTGACCTTGGCTTTTACCTGCGCAGGGAGAACGTCTCATGATGAGGGCTGGTGATGTAGTCATAATTGCCTTGGTTGTTTCCTTTGGGACGGAGGCAGTCGCGGGAAATGCTATCGGTGAAGTTTTGACTCAGTTCAACTACATGCCCGCTTTTGGTGTTGCGACAGCAACAGTCATGCAGGTGGCTCGAGCAGTTGGGGAGAATGATTGGGCAAGGGTGGACAGACTAAGTAAGCAAACTTTTTGGCTGTCTTTCTTTCTCATGTTGCCTTTAACACTTAGTATCTATGCTCTCGGGACACCACTAAGCTATCTCTACACCAGCGATCCTGTGGCTATCAAAGCCAGTGTTTTAGTGACTCTTTTTTCACTTTTAGGGACTCCTATGACAACGGGAACGGTCATTTATACAGCTGTCTGGCAAGGTTTGGGAAATGCCCGACTTCCCTTTTATGCGACAAGTATTGGAATGTGGTGCATCCGTATTGGGACTGGTTACCTGATGGGAATTGTTTTAGGCTGGGGTTTGCCTGGTATCTGGGCAGGAACGCTTTTGGATAATGGTTTCCGTTGGATTTTCCTACGCTATCGTTACAAATCTTATATGACATTGAAAGGATAAGAAATGCAAGAAACGGCTTTTATTTGGGATTTAGACGGGACCTTATTGGACTCCTATGAAGCTATTTTGTCAGGAATTGAGGAGACCTATGCACAGTTTTCCATTCCTTTTGACAAGGAAAAAGTTCGAGCTTTTATCTTGAAATACTCTGTCCAGGATTTACTAGTGCAAGTGGCAGAAGAAAGAGGCTTAGATGTTGATAGGCTCAATCAAGTCCGTGCTCAGAGCTTGGCTGAAAAGAATGCCCAGGTCATATTGATGCCGGGGGCGCGCGAGGTTTTAGCCTGGGCAAATCAGCAAGGAATTCAGCAATTTGTCTACACCCACAAAGGTGATAATGCCTTGACTATTTTACGAGATTTGGGCTTGGATGTTTATTTCACAGAAATTTTGACAAGCCAGAGCGGTTTTGCTCGTAAACCAAGTCCAGAAGCAGCGACCTACCTTATCAGCAAATACCATTTAAAACCAGACCGCACCTTTTATATAGGGGACCGTACTTTGGATATCGAATTTGCTCAGAATAGTGGCATCCAGAGTATCAATTTCCTTGGAACTCCGGTGGATTGCAATCATCAGATTTCTTGTTTAGCGGATATTCCTTCTCTCTTTTTTTGAAAGTTTTATGAAAGAGAATATGTCAGCTTTGTGACAAAAATCATACATACTATTTCAATTAATGTGGTTTGTTACAGAGCTTAGACAGTTTTATTAAATAGCCCCCAAAGGGCTTTTTTAATTTTTTCTTTATGTTATGATAGACAGGTACTACATTTGAAAAGGAGTTTGAATAGTATGAAGAAACGAATTATTTTAGCATCAACAGTAGCTCTATCACTTGCCCCTACCTTGGCGACTCAAGCAGAAGAAATTGTATGGTCACCACGTACAGTTGAGCAAATTCAAAACGATATTGCTAAAAGCGAAAATAAAACAAGTTACACAATTAAGTACGGAGATACCCTAAGCACGATTGCAGAGGCTTTGGGAGTAGACTTAAATGTCCTTGTAAACTTGAACAAAATCACTAATATTGATTTGATTTTCCCAGAAACTGTACTGACTACAACTGTTAACGACAATGAAGAAGTAACAGAGGTTGAGGTTTATACACCTCAAGAAGTTGGTTCTGATGTAGCAAGTGCAACAGCAGATTTAACAACGAATCAAGTAACGGTAGATGAACAAACTGTTCAAGTCGAAGATTTGACACAACCAGTTGAAGAAACAGAAGTTGTAACAGAAACAACAGAAACAACAACTACCACAGTTGAAGAAGCAACGACTGAAGCTGTAACAGAAGCACCTGTAGTGGAAGAAACAACAACTACAACTGCTGAAACAACAACGGTCGCTGAACCAACTACAACAGTTGAAGAACCAACGACTACTGTTGAGGAAACAACTACAACAGAAGCTACTACTGAAGAAGTAACAGAAGCTCAATCAGCTCCAGCAACTTACCAAGCTGAAGCTAGCCAAGGTGCATCAGCAACCTATGCAGCACCAGCCGCTCCTGATTATGCAAGCATTGCAGCTTCAAAATCAGAAAATGCAGGTCTACAACCACAAACGGCTGCCTTTAAAGAAGAAGTAGCTAACTTGTTCGGTATCACATCATTTAGTGGGTACCGCCCAGGAGATAGTGGGGATCACGGAAAAGGTCTTGCTATTGACTTTATGGTTCCAGTAAGTTCAGCTCTTGGAGACCAAATTGCAGATTATGCTATCCAAAATATGGCTAGCCGTGGCATTAGCTACATCATCTGGAAACAACGTTTCTACGCACCGTACGATAGCAAATACGGACCAGCCTACACTTGGAATCCAATGCCAGATCGTGGTAGCGTCACAGAAAACCACTATGACCACGTTCACGTATCAATGAACTAAGAATAATAAGAAGCTATACATTTAAAAAGTGTAGCTTCTTTTTTTGTAAAAATAGTATTTATAAGTGAAATAAAATCTAAAAACATGATAAAATGTAAGCGGATACAAAATAATACTAGGGCATTAAAATCAGAGAGAAAGGATGATAAAGATGACAAACCGATTAAAAACTCCATTTGAGAAAACAAGAGATGATTTTGAACAGGAATTTTGCGGAGAAATTGTTGAGCTCTTGATTTTTACCTTCCAAAATGTAAGTGGAGCAATCTCCTTAAAAGATGGATGCAAGGTACCGTCAGTAAATTTTAAAGCTAGTGTCAATGCCGCAACCCAGGAATTCTCTGAACGTGAAGGACGTTTGGAATGGCTCCTGACTCCAGAAGAATTTGAAGAAAAGCGATGGGGATTTAGTTTTGAACCCTACAAAATTCATCGGATCAAATGTCAAAAACGCCCCTTCATGGAGCTAGAGCCATATATGTCAGAAGTAGCTAACAACTGCTATCGTTTGCTGGAATATTTAGATGACCAATCCACGGATGCTAGATTAGAGACCTTGATTGAAACTTACCAAAAACCAGTCATCATTCAAGACGATATTGGTGAATTCACCTTAAATAGAGCCTATTCTTGGTTTGAAGGCTTCATCACTTATGAGGGTGGTAAGATTCATGCTATCTTTGTTGCGGATGCAGATGAAAGTCTTCCTCCAAGTTCTTTCGATGATCTAAAGAAATTTATGGAAACCTTTCAAGTCCAAGATGCTCGGATTAAAGACTATATTGTCAAAGAATTGTGGGAAGCAGCTCAAGACTGGATAGATTCGGATGAAAATGATGTGGAGTTAACAGAAGAGTATTTCACCAACTCTCTTTCCTTGAGTGAACTATCGATCAACGAAGATGGGGAATTGACCCTCTACTATGATGATAGCGAGGAAATTTTTGCAGGCCATGCCATTGAAGTCGTCATTGATAAAGAGGGAGAAATCCTTCGAGCAGATTTGGTAGGTTAGTGCTGGGTTTTATCCAGAATATAAAAAAACATAGCCTTTTGGGATTAAAACCAAGAGGCTATTTTTTCGGAGTGAGCAAAATAGTTGCATTTTTAATCTGCTTGTATTATACTTGATAAGTCAATAGTTGACAAATCAAATGTTAACAAAGGAATAGAAATGTCAGAAATCAATGAATTACTGTACCAGCTCCATTTAGTAGATCAGACAATTACTCAACTTTTTGAGAAACAATTGGGCATTAGTTTGACCCGCTATCAAATTCTGCAATTTTTATTGCAAAAGTCACCCTGTAACCAAACAGCTGTTCAAGAGAAGTTACAGATTGACCAGGCAGCCTTGACCCGTCATTTTAAGGTTTTAGAGTCAGAGGGCTATGTCAGTCGTAAGCGTAATCCAATCAATCAGCGAGAAGTTTTAGTTGAATTAACCCAAGAAGCCAAGAATCAACTCTTGGTCAATCCGCCTAAACATCACTTGAAAGTGAAGGAACGGATGGAGAACATCTTATCCTCTACTGAGCAGAAAGAGCTGACAGCTTTACTGACGAAACTAGTCTCAGGTTTAGAAAAAATAGAATTTTAAGGAGAAAACGATGTCAATCATGACCACAATTTTAGCAACCCTTGTTGCCCTCGAGCATTTTTATATCTTTTATTTGGAGAGTATGGCAACCCAATCAGATGCAACCAGCCGTGTCTTTAACATGAACAAGGAAGAATTAGCACGACCATCTGTCACCTCATTGTTTAAAAACCAAGGAATTTATAATGCCTTGATTGGGGTATTTCTTATCTATGGAATTTATTTCTCACATAGCTTAGAAATCGTAACAATCTTGTATTGTTTGTCATAGGAGCAGCGACCTATGGTGCCTTAACTGCAGATAAAAAAATCATTCTCAAGCAAGGCGGTCCAGCAATATTAACTCTTTTGAGTATCCTCTTATTAAAATAAAAACAACCAGCACTCTCCATAGAAGGTGCTGGTTTTTAATAACTGATCTTAAACTTTTCTGCGTTTGATTTCAAGTAACCTTTGATAGAAGAAAATCTGGCTACTATAGATATAAGGGAAGATAGAGATACTTGCAATTCCAAAGCTTATCCAGATAAGGAGATACCATGGAAGTAGCTGTAAATCAAGGACGAAGCGTTGAAACTTATAGCCTTTCATGAGAAAGCGGCTGGTATGTAGCACACGACTTGGTTTAGCAATTCCAATTGCAAGGGTGTCACATAGGAGTAGCTCAACTTGGGAATAGGCATAATATTGTGGCAGATAGAGAATAGTTCCTAAATCATTACAAGGACACTACCAAAGAAGTAGAGTGCAAAAGTGAGCAGGAAGTGTTCGATATCTGGATTTGTCACGTCGACAGATGGAAATTCGGGATGAAGTTCCACAAATTTACGAGCCATGGCACTGCTATAAAAGAGCAAGTAAACTCCAAAAAGATTAGGGATACTCCATAAAAAGAGATAGAAACGCTTGAGCAATAGAGTTAGAAATGTCTGGGTAAAGAAGCGGTTGTCAAGCAAGGACAGACTATCTTTAAAGGACAGCTCTATCTCAGAAATTCTGTAAAGATTAATCGTGGTAAAGAGAGCACCAGCTAGGATGATGGAACTTGTAAATCCAACGGCTATCGGAAAGAGAGCAGACTGGATTGTGATCCCTAGAAAACTCAAGAAGGACTGTTCAAGAATGCCTTCATCAAGTAGGGATAAAGGTCTGATAAAGCTCGATAGAATCAAGAGAATACTTGGTAATAAAAAGACAAGCAGCAAGCGAGGGTGCTCGGCTTGAAATTGTCTAGCCTGCTGGCGAACTTCTTTTAAATTAATTTTTGGGTACTTCATTCTTTCATTATACCATAGTTCGTGACAGTTCCTGTTTTTTTTGATAGAATCATACAGTATGCCCCTAGGCGCAAAGTAAGAACTGGGACTGTCTTTCCCAGCTTCGGAGGTAAAAAATGTCAGATTCGCCAATCAAATATCGATTGATTAAAAAAGAAAAACACACAGGAGCTCGTTTGGGTGAGATTATCACACCCCATGGTACCTTCCCAACGCCTATGTTTATGCCAGTAGGGACTCAGGCAACGGTCAAGACTCAGTCTCCAGAAGAATTGAAAGAGATGGGTTCAGGAATTATCCTTTCTAACACTTATCACTTGTGGCTTCGCCCTGGAGATGAACTCATTGCCCGTGCTGGAGGTCTTCACAAGTTCATGAATTGGGACCAACCAATCTTAACGGATAGCGGTGGATTCCAAGTGTACTCCCTAGCGGATAGCCGTAATATTACAGAAGAAGGGGTAACCTTCAAGAACCACCTCAACGGTTCTAAGATGTTTCTTTCACCTGAAAAAGCTATTTCTATCCAGAACAATCTAGGCTCAGACATCATGATGTCCTTTGACGAATGTCCTCAATTTTATCAACCTTATGATTATGTGAAAAAATCGATTGAACGTACTAGCCGTTGGGCAGAGCGTGGTTTAAAGGCTCATCGTCGTCCGCATGATCAAGGTCTATTTGGAATTGTACAGGGGGCAGGATTTGAAGATCTTCGTCGTCAGTCAGCTCATGACCTTGTAAGTATGGACTTCCCAGGCTACTCTATCGGGGGCTTAGCAGTTGGAGAAACCCATGAGGAGATGAATGCAGTTTTGGACTTTACTACTCAACTGCTTCCTGAGAACAAACCTCGTTACTTGATGGGAGTGGGAGCGCCAGATAGCTTGATTGATGGGGTGATTCGTGGGGTAGATATGTTTGACTGTGTCTTGCCGACTCGTATCGCTCGTAACGGGACTTGTATGACCAGTCAAGGTCGCTTGGTAGTCAAGAATGCCCAATTCGCTGAAGACTTTACGCCACTGGATCCAGAGTGTGATTGCTACACATGTAAGAATTATACCCGTGCTTATCTGCGCCATTTGCTTAAGGCAGATGAAACCTTTGGTATTCGCTTGACAAGTTACCATAACCTTTACTTCTTGCTCAACCTTATGAAGCAGGTTCGTCAGGCTATCATGGATGATAATCTTTTGGAATTCCGTGAACATTTTGTTGAAAAAAATATGGTTATAACAAGTCAGGACGCAATTTCTAAATTTAGCTTAGTATCAGCTAAAAATCCTAAGTTTTATCTTAGGATTTTTTTCTGTTTTGATAAAATGAAGGTATTATGGATTGAACATTAGATGGCTTTTTTTGCTAATCTAATGAATGGAGAATAAACTCGTATGCGTATTAAATGGTTTTCCTTGATTAGGATTACAGGTTTGCTTTTTGGTACTCTTGTACCATTTCTTTTCAGACGCTTTTTCCCAGGAGGTTTCTTCGGGGTTGACGTCTTCTTCACATTCTCAGGTTTTCTAATTACTTCACTATTATTAGAAGAATTTGGACAAAAAGGTAAGATTGATGTCCCTAGGGTTTTTTTAGACGACGCTTCTATCGTATTTTTCCACCGGTTGTTTTAATGATTCTTGTCATCATGCCATTCACCTTCTTGGTTCGTCAAGATTATGTGGCAGGAATCGGTGGTCAGATTGCTGGTGTTCTAGGATTTATGACTAACTTCTATGAAATGTTGACAGGAGGAAGTTATGAATCTCAATTTATCCCTCACCTCTTTGTTCACAACTGGAGCTTAGCTGTTGAAGTTCATTATTATATCTTGTGGGGCTTAGCAGTCTGGTTCTTGTCCAAACGTGCAAAGACAAGTGGACAACTACGAGGAATGATTTTCCTACTTTCCTCAGCAACCTTTATGATTAGCTTCCTTTCTATGTTTATTGGTAGCTTTATCGTTAGCTCCTACTCAACACTCTACTTCTCAACTTTGACTCATGTCTTTCCATTCTTCTTAGGAAGTGTACTTGCGACCTTGGTAGGTGTTCGCCATGTAACGCCTCTTCTCAAACGTTTGAATAGAAGCTTGGATTTGAGACAAACCTTGCTAGTCTTGGGGCTGGACTAGGAGTCCTGCTCTTACTGACCTTCTTTGTGAAATTCACTTATCTCTTTGCCTATTTACTTGGCTTCTTGTTAGCAAGTTTAGCTGCACTTCTGATGATTGTTGCAGCACGACTTTTGCATGAGAAAACTCCGACAATCGAAGAACCAAAGGTTATCGGTTTTTTAGCAGACACTAGCTATGCCGTCTATCTTTTCCACTGGCCGTTTTATATTATTTTCTCTCAATTGATGGGGAATATACCGGCAGTGATTCTAACGATTATCTTCTCTTATCTCTTTGCTACCCTTTCTTTCTATGTGATCGAACCTTTTATTGCAGGGAAGTCCAGCAAGCTCTTGCGAATGACAGAAGAAATTCCGCACATCAAACCAATATTTGCTGGTAGTGTTGGAGTTCTTAGTTTGATTACCTTGGTTGTGATTCTGATAGCTCCACAAGTAGGTGCTTTTGAAACGGATTTGATGGTTACTGGCCTTAATCAAGCTCAAACTAATATCACTCGAACAAAAACGATGGCAGAACAAGCAGAAGCAAGTCGCTACAACATAGCTGATGGTGTATCTATCATTGGAGATTCTGTAACCTTACGTGCTTCAGCTGGACTGAAAGAGCTCTTACCAGACGCTCAGATTGATGGCCAGATCAGTCGAAATACTAAACAAGCAAATGCATTGATGCTGAATTACAGTCAGAATAAAGCCTTGCCTAAAATTGTAGTCATCGCGACTGGTGTCAATAACCCTGAAAATTATAAGGAAGATCTTGATCTACTGATAACAAATCTACCTAAGGGACATCAGCTTGTTCTTGTAACTCCATACGAGGGTGACACAACACAGGAAACACAACCTTACGTAGAACAGTATGCAAGCTATGCGCGTGAATTGGCACAAAAATATCCATATATTGCACTTGCAGATTGGAATCAAGTAGCCAAAGATCATCCAGATATTTGGAAAGGGACAGACCAAGTTCACTTTGGTAGTGATACGACTAAGCAGGATGAAGGTGCTAAGCTATATGCAGAAACGATTAACGCAGCTGTTAAATCTCTTGCAGATAAACCTGTCAAATCAAAATAATCAATGAAAAGTAGAGATTCTATCTCTACTTTTTTGCTTTAAACAGGATTGGGAAAAACTTGCCAAATTGTCAGAATTATGAGAAAATAGGAACAGTCAAAAAATGGAGGGAATACAATGAGAGAAGACATCAAGATTAATGACCGTGCTCTAGCATTGGAAGACCAAATCATTGAAGTACTCGAAAAAGTTTATGATACAGATGTAGAGCTAGATGTATACAATCTTGGACTGATTTATGAGATTCATTTAGATGAGGCTGGCCTTTGTACAGTTGTCATGACCTTCACCGATACTGCATGTGACTGCGCAGAAAGTCTGCCAATCGAGATAGTTGCAGGTTTGAAACAAATTGATGGCATTGAGGATGTTAAGGTCGAGGTTACTTGGTCTCCAGCATGGAAGATTACACGCATTAGTCGTTATGGGCGTATAGCTCTAGGGCTACCTCCACGATAATTATTTATTTTGAAAATATAAAAAAGCAAGCCAGTTGAGGCTTGCTTTTGATTTGCTTATTTTTTACCAGATTGTTCCATATTCCAGAAATCTGTAACGGCACCACGTGATGCAGAAGATACGGTATGGGCATACTTACCAAGGACACCACGGCTATAGAGTGGTGGCAAGGTTGTTTCTGCCTTACGTTTTTCAAGTTCTTCATCAGATACGGCCATGGAAATTTCTTTGGTATCCTGGTCAACCGTAACGATATCGCCTGTACGAAGGTAGGCAATTGGTCCACCATCCTGAGCTTCAGGAGCGATATGTCCAACAACCAATCCATAAGTACCACCAGAGAAGCGTCCGTCTGTCAAGAGGGCAACCTTGTCTCCTTGGCCTTTACCAACGATCATTGATGAAAGTGAGAGCATCTCAGGCATACCAGGGCCACCCTTAGGTCCAACAAAACGAACAACGACAACATCGCCATCAACGATTTCATCGGACAAGACCGCTTGAATAGCATCTTCTTCAGAGTCAAATACCTTGGCTGGTCCAACGTGGCGACGAACTTTAACACCTGATACCTTGGCAACTGCACCGTCAGGAGCAAGATTACCGTTCAAGATGATAAGCGGACCGTCCGCACGTTTAGGATTTTCAAGTGGCATGATGACTTTTTGACCTGGAGTAAGATCTGCAAAGTCAGCTAAGTTTTCAGCGACAGTCTTACCAGTACATGTGATGCGATCTCCGTGAAGGAAGCCATTTGCCAGCAAGTACTTCATAACCGCAGGCACACCACCAACTTCGTAAAGGTCTTGGAAGACATACTGACCAGAAGGTTTCAAATCGGCCAAGTGAGGTACACGTTCTTGGATGGTATTAAAGTCCTCAAGTGACAAGTCAACATTAGCTGCGTGGGCAATAGCAAGCAAGTGAAGAGTGGCGTTAGTAGAACCACCTAGAGCCATTGTCACTGTAATGGCATCTTCAAAGGCTTTACGAGTCAAGATATCTGAAGGTTTGATACCAAGTTCAAGCATTTTGACAACTGCACGACCGGCTGCTTCGATGTCTTCTTTCTTATCAGCAGATTCGGCTGGGTGTGAAGAAGAACCTGGCAAACTCATCCCCAAAACTTCGATAGCAGTAGCCATAGTATTGGCAGTATACATACCACCACAACCACCAGGGCCAGGGCAGGCATTACATTCCAGACGTTTCACGTCCTCCGCTGTCATATCGCCGTGATTCCACTTACCGATTCCTTCAAATACAGAAACCAAGTCAATGTCTTTGCCATCCAGTTTTCCAGGGGCGATAGTACCACCGTAAGCGAAAATAGCTGGGATATCCATGTTGGCAATGGCAATCATGGAACCAGGCATGTTCTTGTCACAACCCCCGATAGCTACAAATGCATCGACGTTATGACCACCCATAGCTGCTTCGATAGAGTCCGCGATGATATCACGAGACGTTAGGGAGAAGCGCATACCCGGTGTTCCCATGGCAATACCGTCGGCTACGGTAATGGTTCCAAACTGCACAGGCCAAGCACCAGCAGATTTAACACCTTCTTTAGCCAATTTCCCAAAGTCATGCAAGTGAATATTACACGGTGTGTTTTCTGCCCAAGTCGAAATGACCCCAACAATCGGTGTTTCAAAGTCCTTATCAGTCATACCAGTCGCACGAAGCATGGCACGGTTAGGTGATTTTACCATGCTGTCATAGATGTCTGCGGTGACGTTTATCTAATTCTGTCATTCAAGTCCCTCCCATTTCAGTTTGTTCCATTATAGCACAATTTTCACATGAATAACAGAAGAAAATTTTTAAATTTTCAGACAATTCAACAGTGTACGATAAAAAAATACAACTTTTTTTGTCAAGTAACTTTACTTTACAAAAAAAGTTTTGATATACTATTAAAGTTGATGAAAAATCAAACCTAATTGAATTTATATCTTAAAAGGAGAAAAACGAAATGGCAGTACCTGCACGTCGCACTTCAAAAGCGAAGAAAAAAACAAACGTCGTACACACTACAAAGTAACAGCTCCATCTGTAAACTTTGACGAAACTACTGGAGATTACTCACGTTCTCACCGTGTATCACTTAAAGGATACTACAAAGGACGTAAGATCGCTAAAGCTGCATCAGCTGAATAATAGAAGGGAGATACCATGCGCGTAAATATTACACTTGAACACAAAGAATCTGGTGAACGCTTGTACCTTACTTCTAAAAACAAACGTAACACTCCAGACCGTCTTCAATTGAAGAAATACTCACCAAAACTTCGCAAACACGTTGTGTTTACAGAGGTTAAATAGTAGGTCATTACGTTTCAGTAGAAACGAAAAACCTTGATTTAAGGCGATTTTTTTGAAATATTGAATTTCATTACAAATCATTTGAAATCAGTTCTATGGCAACCTTTTTTGAAATAAAAAGAAAGTCAACAATCGAAGAATGTAAAGTCCTAAGAATTTTCTAGGACTTTTTTTCATTCCCTAAACATTGTTGGAATAGCGCAGTCTTTTTCAATAAATTTTTAGAATCCAAAAATCTTCCTACAATAAGTAAGAAGATTTTTTTATTTTTTTACTTTCTTAAGTTCTTTTTGGTATACCCTAATCCTAAACCTGCTAGTAACCCCAAACCCTAATAAGCCTAGCATCGTCTCCTTTGTTCCTGTATTTGGAAGTTGTTTCTTAGGTTCTACTTTTGCATTTGTAGCTTGTGCAGGAGCTTGATATGTTTTATCGTCTTTAGTTCCTACTGTCGCAACTACAACCTTATTTTGAGCCTTAGCATCCACAACATCAACTACTTTACCGTTAGCATCAGTAACTTCCTTAGGTTGACCACCTGCTTTACGGATTGCATCTTCCTTGTCTTTCAAGGCTTGCAAGCGTTGTTGTTCAGCAAGGTATGCGTCATGTTCAGCTTTGAGTTGTTTCAAGTTAGCAAGGATACGAGCTTTATCTTCTGCGATACCCTCTAGGCGAGCCAACTCTTCCTTAGCAGTCTTCAACTCAGTACGGAGTACACCAAGCTTAGAGTTAGTATCAGTAAGCTCTTTGTTCAAAGCCTTAAGTACTTCATCACGCTTAGTAAGGTCAAGTTCAAGCACTGTATAGGTATCAGTAGCTTCTTTAGATGCTTCACGTTTACGGAAAAGGTCTTGACCAGCTGACTTACGAGCCAATACTGCTACATCATGAGCCTTAGTAAGTACTTCCAACTCACCTTTGGCAGTTGCAAGAGCCTTATCTGCAGATACCTTCTCTTCTTTAGCAGTTTTTAGCGCTGCTTTAGCTTCTGCAAGAGACTTAGCCTTGTCAATAGCGTTTGATTTAGCAAGAGCAAGTACCTCTTTAGCAGTTTGCAAAGCTTGAGTATCCTGTGCTAGTTTATCCTTAGCGTCAGCAAGAGCCTTTTCAAGAGATGGGATATCAATAACTTTATTTTGTAAGTCAGATAATTGTTTCTTAGCGTCAGCAAGAGCAGTTGTTTTAGCACTTACAACTGCTTCAGCATTAGATACCCCCTGAGAGGCTGTATTTGCTGATTTAACGGCATCATCATGAACCTTTTGTGCACTTGCTACCTGATCTTGAGCTTGTTTAATAAGTTGAGCTGAATCTGCTACAATCACTTTAGATTTATTAAAGTGAGTTGCATCTTCCCTACCATTATCAATGTGACCAAGATAGTGAACTGCCAATCCATATTCACTAGTTGAACGTGCTGCTACGCCCATGTATTGCTTAGTTGACTCACTTTTAAGTCTATCTAATTGTGTAAGGTTCAAAGAGTGACCTTGACCTGAGTCACTATCGTTAAACATCATTAAAATAATACCTTGGTAAATGGCACGTTTTAATTGGTCCATCGTTTTAGGAGTATCAAAATCAAAAGAAATATCCTCAGAATACCCTTGAAGACCATTTGCTTCAGTTACTTTGTCTAGGGCATTCATATCATGATTGTCTGGTACTTTAGAAGCCTTAGTTGCCTCATCTGCAATACGAATCATATCTTCTGTAACTACCAAAGGTGTAGTTCCAAAACGAGCACGAATTTTATTGATAAGGTCTACTGCAAAGAGAGTAATTTCTTTGTTTTGTTCTTTTGTTAGATGGTTAACATCTACGGGTGTGTTAACATCTTTAGCTTTAGAGTTAAAGGCTGAGTTCAAATAATTATAAACACCACTACCATCCCAACCAACATACCCGTGGTTGATCATTTCTTTATTGCCTGCTTTTATTAGTCTATCACGGAGTTCTTGGCTTACAGTAGGTGCCTCAGCATATTCTTTCAAGAGAGCAATAAATTCATTACTTACTGGAATATCATTTGTAACTTGTGCATCTTTTTAGCTCTTCTTTAGCTTTTATTAAGAGCAGTTTGAGTTGTAGTTACTGCTTTATCTTTTTCAGCTTTATTTGTTTTAGCATTGGCTAAGGCTGACTTAGCATCATTAAGGTTAGATTCAGCTTGAGATACCCCACTTTGAGCGTCTTTGATAGTTTGGTCTTTGTTAGATTGAGCTTTTTTTAGCGTTATCAAGGTTAGTTTGAGCAGTTTCTACTGATTGAGTGTCAGCCTTAATTTGGTTAGTAAGTGTAGCTACCTCTTTTTCAAGCGGTGCAACATCAGTAGTAGATGAAAGAGAATCTACTTTCTTCTGAGCGTCAGCTACCTTGTTGGCAGACTCTGTTGCAGTTTTCTCAGCTTCAGAAACTACCTTAGTTTGGTCAGCAACCTTTTCAGATGTAGCAAAAACAGACTTTTCAGCGTCAGATACAGTCTTCTCAGCAGTAGCTAGTTCACTGGCTTTCTTGTCAGCGTCAGCCTTAGCCTCAGCTACCTTTTCAGGTGTAACAGACTTAGCTTCTTCTACCTTTTTAGTAGTCTCAGCGATAGTCTTTTCAGCAGTGGCGATGTTTGCTTCAGTAGATGTAACAACTTCTTTCTGTTTAGCTACATCCTGATTAGCCTTCTCTGAGTTAGCCTTAGCTGTATCTACGTCAGCTTGAGTAGGAACTTTAGGAACAACCTCGTCCTTAGCAACTACTTTAGTTGCAGGCTCGTTAACTGCTACCTCAGTCTCACTAGCAGATACCACAGTAGATACCCCTAAAGCCGAGATTGCAAGCGTTGAAATAACTGCTCCAGTACGCAATTTCTTGATGGTGCCGTGACCTTGAGTGTTTGATTCTAGCATGTAAACTCCTTTATGTCTTAAAAGACTGTTTTATGAATAATATTATACCACATTTTACAGTCTTTAAAATATTATTCTTTTAAATATTTCAGTCTTTTGGTAACGATTTATTCAACGAGATAAACTTGTATGATAGTTATGAGGTACTATCATGACTGAAAAAAATAAATTTAAGAGAATTTGTTGCAAAAACAAATCAGACTTCTAAGACTGAAAAGCGGGATGACACAAGAATATCTAGCAGAAAAAGCTGATCTGGGATTCAACTATATCTATAGGTTAGAGAATAAACAGTTAAATGTTAAGCTTGAGACTATTGAAAAATCATACAAGCGCTTGAAGTTGATATGAATACTTTTTTTAATATTGAAAATCAAAATCAAAGCGGAGAGTTTTCACAACTCATTGAAGATATTAGAAACCTACCGACAGAAAAAAAGAGAACCCACTATAAAAAGCTCTCCGAGATATATTAAAACAAATAAATTAAGCCAAGTATTTTTGAACTTGGCTTCAGATGGAAGTCTTTTTTTCTTTCTCTTCTTATTGATAGATCTTGTTAATGTGGTGAGTGTGAAAATGCAATTTTGACTTGCCCTTAGTGAAACTATATAAGACTTAATCTTCATTATCAGTTATAAAAATCTATTTCAAGCGTTTTTTCTTTTTCCAATTTCAATACATGTCACTATATTTCAGTTCAATCTCTACCTTTTTCGCTTCTAATTTGATTGATGTTATCAACTTGTTATTTATTTTATCAATGTACATTTGACGAAAAAAGAATACAGGACAAACAAATTCCTGTATTCTTAAAATAACTTAGAACAGATATGATAATGATACGACTAACATGATTATAGTGCAAATTATTTTTACGATTTTTTTACATATTGTTGTTTGAACAATTTATCAGAGAAAAAGACTCAAAATAAGAGCAATCCAAAACACGGTAGTTCTTAAAATAAAAATAGTCATGTCTCGTACTCCCTTTCGTTATTTTTGTAAATCCAATAATTGATTTAAATAGTCATTAGTTTACCTGCAAAGATGTTTATCTTTCTCTATAAATCCCTTTTTTGTCATTAATCGGTATTTCTATCTATCTTAATTATACTACTAAATATCATTATTAAACCAATAAATGTATTTATTTTTTTATTGCTCCTATTTTTTTGAGAGCGCTTGAAATATGTTATAATAAAACTAGATTAAATGTTTTGGAGGAAAACCGTGGGAAATTTCATTGAGCTAGTCTTTCATCGTTTCTTTTTTTGGGGATGATTGCGACGGCTTATTTTTTTGGTTATTGACACTAGCAGGAGGAGTGGTCTTTGGTATAGCACCCGCTAGTGCAACTCTCATGAGTTTATTTGCTAAAAACGGATATTCTTACCGTGCTTATCGTTTCAAGGAAGCATGGGCTTTATTTAAGAGCAATTTTGTCAAAAGTAATCTCAGTTTCTACACCTTTATAGGGATTGACTTCATCTTGATTTATGGCTTGTATCTGATGATTCAGTTGCCAAACCAGACCATTATCCACTTGGCAGCAACATTTCTAAATATCTTTTTAGTAGCCTTGGTATTTTTGGCCTACACGGTATCTTTAAAGTTACAGGTTTACTTTGAATTGTCCTATAAAAACACCTTAAAGCTCGCCTTTATCGGAATTTTTATGAGTTTATCAGCAGTGGCCAAGGTTCTGCTTGGTAGCGTCTTGTTAGCCATTATTGGCTTCTATATGCCAGCCCTCATCGCTTTTGTAGGTATTGGAATGTGGCATTTCTTTATTAGTGATTTATTGGAGCCTGTTTATGAGAGTATTCATGAAAAATTGGCAACAAAATAATACCAAACAGTTTCGTCTCCACTCACTTCTTAGGCTTTATAGCCTAGTCATGATTGTTATCATCACTTGTTTTGCTCTCTTGCTCTCCTATGTTTACTGGGATATGCGTGAAAAAGAAGCAAGTCGAGTCAGTCAACGTGTCTTGGCTCGGACGGTCGACGAGGTTGAATACTATTATCGTGAATCCACTCGCCTGGCTCAAGGTTTGGTAGAAAATCAAGCTCGGATTGAAGGAATTTACAAATATTTTAGCCTCAGCACGCCGGATTATTTTTACTGGCAGTTAGAGCGCAAGGCGTCTCCGTATATTTCGGTTTCTATTTATGAAAATATCGATGATATCTACGTGCGAAATGATTTCGTGAGTGGTGTTGCGATTGTTCTACAGGATTCAACGGACGTCTTTGTATCCAAGAGAGATAATCGTAGTGGACAGAAGATTCCGGCTGAGAGCTTTAAACCGGATGCCAATAGTTTCGCTGTTCCAGTGTCTGATCCCATATCGGACCAAGCTCTAGGGGTCATTTATATTTCCGTAGAACCAGAATTCCTCTATAAGGCGATTGACAATACCAGGGGAACAATTCCTGTTGCCGTAACGGTCATTGCACCATATGAAACAGATATGTTCTATATTGGAGCGAAGGGAACGAATGAATCTTGGCTGGTAGGAACAACTGCTCATGGTTATCAAGTTCGAGTAGCTGTACCAAAGGATTATGTTTGGAGTGGGACTTTAGCGAGTTCGGCACTTATTTTAGGTTTGAGCGCCCTCTTTATCATCATCTTATATATCACCCTAAGAAGAACCTTCTCTGATTATCAACATCAGGTTGTGGACTTGGTGGATTCTATCCAAGCCATTACTAAGGGAGAGAAAACCAAGAGGATTAATACCGATAAAAAGGATCAAGAATTGCTTTTGATCGCTGAGACGACAAATGATATGTTGGACCGGTTGGAAAGTAATATTCACGATATTTATCAACTGGAACTCAATCAAAAAGATGCCAACATGCGAGCCTTACAAGCTCAAATTAATCCGCATTTCATGTATAATACTTTGGAATTTTTGCGGATGTATGCAGTGATGGAGAATCAAAATGAATTAGCAGATATCATCTATGAGTTCAGTAGTCTCCTGCGCAATAATATCTCTGACGAGCGAGAAACGACACTCAAACAAGAAGTGGAGTTTTGTCGGAAGTACAGTTATCTCTGTATGGTTCGCTATCCAAAATCCATTGCCTATGGATTTAAAGATTGATCCCTGAATTGGAAGAAATGCGTATTCCAAAGTTCACCCTCCAACCTGTTAGTGGAAAAATTATTTTGCCCATGGAGTTGATCACAGAAAGAACAGATAATGTTATCAGTATCAAGGCTTTGAAAACAAAGATGGCTATGTCGAAATCTTAGTAACCGATAATGGCCGTGGGATGTCTGCTGAAAAAAACTAGCAGAAATTCAAGCTAAACTGGCTCAAAGAACCTTTGAACACACAGCAGATTATAAGGGGCAAACAACAGTCTATTGGGATTGTGAATATCCACGAACGCTTTTGTGCTCTACTTTGGAAACCGCTATAACATCAGTGTAGAATCAGCTGAACAAAAAGGTGTTCAATATAGAATCACCATTCAGGATGAAGAGAAAGGATAAACATGTATAAAGTACTATTAGTTGACGATGAGTACATGATTACAGAAGGACTTAAGCGTTTGATTCCCTTTTTGAAAAATGGGATATGGAAGTCGTTGCAACAGCCAATCATGCTGACGAGGCTTTGGACTATGTTCGAGAGCATCCTGTAGATATCGTCATTTCTGATGTCAACATGCCTGACAAAGACAGGACTTGAAATGATTGGGGAGATGAAGGAACTCTTGCCAGAGGCTTACTATATCCTTCTCTCTGGCTATCAAGAATTTGACTATGTCAAAAAAGCCATGAACCTCAATGTTGTAGACTATCTTGTCAAACCAGTTGATAAGGTTGAACTGGAGCATTTACTTGAGAAAATCCTTGGTCAACTTCGTGAGAAAGTGCATGAGCCAGAAATCTTGAGTCAGCAATTAGATGAAGAAGCCTTCAAGACTCATCTCACCCAAAAAGAAAACTGGTGGATTGGTCTCCCAAAAGAGAAAACAAGGGGATTTTGTTATTCCTTACTACGTTTCTAGGTCAGGACTGGCAGATTGTCATTGCGGATCAGGAAATTTGACGGGTTTACTCGTTCATGCCTTTTTGAGGGCACCTTATCAAAGTCAACTTTGAAAAATGGAAATGATGTAGAAAAAAAGCACTCTTTCTATGGATCTGTAAACCTCGATCAGTCTGAAAGTCTCTTCTCTTATTATGAACCCATCTATCGAGTGATTATCCAGGAAATCTTCAGCAGATTATCGATGAGTTAATCTGCTCGAGAAGATTGTGTTGGAAAAACACACCTGAGGGTATCCATCACCAAGCAACTCTTTACTCAGTTTGTTATGGATGTCTTCCATCTCTTTGAGCATTTGAAAGCAGATGATATGACAGATATTGTCAAAGAGAATTCATGCTATTACAAACTTTGAAGACTTTAGTGGCTTATACAAAAGAAACCTTGACGTCCTTCTTTGGTCAATACCGCATGAATGAAAAATGTCGTCAGTGTACTCGAAGTTATTGGTAGAGACTATAAAAAGAGCTTTCTCTCAAGGATATCAGCAAGGATCTCTTTATCAATCCTGTTTATTTAGGTCAGTTAATCAAGAAGGAAACCAATTCAACTTTTGCAGAACTTCTCAATAAGCAACGGATTAAAGCAGCTCAGCAACTCTTACTATCTACAAATGATAGTATTGAGGACATTTGCTATACAGTTGGTTACAGTAATGTAGGCTATTTCTACAAGGTCTTTTCGAAAACTATGTGGAAAGTCTCCGAAGGCCTACCGCAAGCAGATTGAGGTCACCCTCTAACTTTTGTTATCCATCTTAAAATATGCTATAATAAATTCAAAAATATGAGGAGGTTGCTTTTATGAAAAAGAAACCAATCTATCTATGGGTTTTATTGGTGTTATCAGCGATTAGTTCATTCTTGGCAGTAGTTGGAATACTCACTCCAGTACCTAGTAAGGACGCCCTTCGTGCTAGCCAAGAAAATGTTGGGACACTTAGTGCTCAACAAATTAGAAGATGCTGTTAACTATGCCCACCAAGTGTCAGAGTCATCTCACTCTATTTTTTTAACACGATACTCATTATTCTATCTGCTATCCTAGTTGTAGTAGCCTTTGTTTTTCTTAATTCGTAAGAACTTGCAGTTGGCAAACTACACTTATGTTGGATATGCCTTACTAGCTATTGTTGGACTAGTCCATGACAATATGAATCTACAAGATGCTATGCAATTGATTAAAGATGACACCCTTCGTTTAGGAATGGAAGTCATGTCAAAAAGTAACCACTATCATATTCATCGTCATCAATGTTATCTTTTTGGGAATCGTCTTTCTATAAAAATATGGCGTCAGCAAAAAAAGAACTAACAGAATCTCAAGAGGAAGAACTCGCCTAAGAGTTGACAAAGGATAACTATCAAGATACAATCTTGGTAGTTATTTTTTTATGATTCGAGAAAAGGAGGAGAAAAGATGAAAAAAATTTCCTTGGTTTATATCAGTCTGAGCGGGAACACGGAGAGTTTTGTAACACGTTTGAAAAGCTTATTTGTTGGAGCAGTATGCGAATATTGATGTGGAAAAAAATTCATATTAAAGACTTGGTCAAGGAAGGAGAAGACTTCTTTCGAGATGACCAACCCGTATGTGGCTTTTTCTACCGACTTACCTCGAAGGTGGCAATGGGGTTGACAATGGAGATGTGGAAATCTTTGACCACTCCAGTAGGTGACTTTATCGCATATGGTGATAATGCTAGCAAGTGTTTTGGTGTCGTAGGATCAGGGTAACCGCAATTTTAACAACCAATACTGTTTGACCGCTAAAGCAATACAGCCAGCGCTTTGGTTTTCCAGTCCTAGCTGACTTTGAAATGCGCGGAATGCTAGGAGACATCAAGAAGGTTGCTGGGATTATTGCAGACTTGTATGAATTAGAAGATTTATAAGAGGCTAGATTTTCTGAGGAAGAGTTTTTATCCCTATGGATCAAAGGATTTACTTTCAAAAGGGGAACAATCGAAATGAGTAAACTACAGAAATCATTTTTTTAAAGTATATAAAACGCAAACCAAGCTTCAAGGATATTATGCTATGCAGTGCTTTGCTACTATTAGCGATTGCTCTGCTACTGTTCTCTGAGAAAATTTTTGATGAAAATGCAGCACCATTTGGAACCATGGTATCCTTAGGGATTGTTATCCTGGTAGAAATCTTAGCTGTCAGAAATAAATAAAAAGACTCGAGAAATGGTATCTCGAGTCTTTTTTTCTTAGTTGCGAATTTCGTCAACGATTTCTTTTGAAATGGGAATCCCTAAACGGTAGCCTTTATTCACGTAATCAATGACATCATTGATATTTTCTATCGTTTGGATTTTTTCTTTGATAGTTGCACGAAAATCTTGATCTTTCAATAGTTGGTCCTGAAGCAGTCTTTGAAGTTTCTCTTTTTCATATTTGTTGACAAGAAAGAGAAAAAGAAGACTGATAACAACTAGAATATAAGCATACTGGCTCATAAAAATTCTCCCTAGGTGATAAAGAAGTAAGTGGTTAGAGAAAAACGAATATCCTTTCACTTTTTCGAGTGATGAGTACTGTAAAGCGCCTAGCTAAAAGTCCGAATAGGATTTGGCGTTAGTTACTAAGCGTTTTAGCAATCAAATTAATTTACTAGATCGACGTGCATCCAAATAAGTCGATATTATTTATTTGGATGCATTAGTAAGGCATTTAGGCAAATCGCCCGATAGCGATTGCCGCCAAGAGACTAGGAACTTTAGTTCAGTCTCTTGTAACGAGTTACATCTTCTCTGGCGCCTCTACACCCAACAGACGAAGGGCTTCTTTAAGGACAACTGCTGTTGCATAGCTGAGAGCTAGACGACTGTCACGTTCTGGGACTTTCATCTAAGATACGAGTGTGGGCATAGTATTTGTTAAAGGCTTGAGCTAAGCTGATTGCAAATTTAGCGATGATAGAAGGCTCGTAGTTATCAGCTGCACGTTTAATAATACGTGGGAAGTCTTGGATTAGCTTGATGATTTCCCAGCTTTCAGCATCGTTCAAAGCTATAGTTGGCACCTGCTTCAGGTTTGAAATCAGCTTTACGCAAGATTGATTGGATACGAGCGTAGGCGTATTGAACATAAGGGCCAGTCTCCCCTTCGAAGGATACCATAGCTTCAAGGTCGAAGTCATATCCATTTGTACGGTCAGTTTTAAGGTCATAGAATTTAATGGCCCCTAACTCCAACAGCATGAGCGACCTGGTCTTTGTTTTCAAGTTCAGGATTTTTGGCTTCGATCTGAGCTTTCGCACGGCTGATGGCTTCTGCAACAGTTGGCTCTAGCAAGATAACATTCCCTTTACGAGTAGAAAGTTTTTTTCCTTCTTTTGTAACCAAGCCAAACGGAACATGGACAATATCTTGGCTCCAATCGTAACCCATCTCTTGCAAGACAGCCTTGAGTTGTTTGAAGTGAGCAGATTGTTCTTGACCAACGACATAGATCGATTTGGCAAATTGGTATTCGTTTTTACGGTAGAGGGCCGCAGCTAAGTCACGTGTGATGTAGAGTTGCACCGTCAGATTTCTTGATAAGAGCTGGGTGTTCAATTCCATATTTTTCAAGATTCACAACTTGAGCACCTTCTGATTCGACTAATAGTCCTTTTTCAGAAAGGATGTCTACAACTGCATCCATTTTATCATTGTAGAAAGCTTCTCCGTTGTAGCTGTCGAATTCAACTTGTAGCTCATTGTAGAGACGGTTAAATTCTACCAAGCTTTCATCGCGGAACCATTGCCAAAGAGCGAGAGCTTCCTCATCGCCGTTTTCAAGTTTGCGGAACCATTCGCGTGCTTCTTCATCCAAACTTGGGTCATTCTCAGCTTCAGCATTGATGCGGACATAGAGCTTGAGGAGTTCATCGATTGGATGAGCTTTGACAGCTTCTTCGTTACCCCATTTCTTGTAGGCAACAATCAACATCCCAAACTGTTTACCCCAGTCTCCCAAATGGTTGACCTTGACAGTTTTATAGCCGATTTTTTGGAAGATATGTGACAAGCTGTCTCCGATAACTGTTGAACGAAGGTGACCGATTGAAAATGGTTTAGCGATATTAGGGCTAGACATGTCAATAACGACATTTTCTTGATTGCCAATCTCTTGGTCAGCGTAGTGCTCTTTTTTTCAGTGATAACGTTTTTGTAGAACTTGACCAGAAATGGCGACCTTTATCAAGGAAGAAGTTGACGTAAGGACCTGTTGCTACAACCTTTTTCAAAAAGCTTGGCTATTGATCTTTTCAGCGATGTCAGCAGCAATCATTTGAGGAGCTTTACGTTCAACCTTTGCCAATGAGAAGGCAGGGAAGGCGATATCTCCCATATCTGAGTTTTTAGGTGTTTCTAGTAAATTTAAAATAGCCTCTTGGTCCAGGCTATCAATGACGCTAGCCAACTCGCTAGCAATCAATTCTTTTGTATTCATTTAGGGCTCCTTTAGGGCTTTTTCTACTATTTTATCACAATTTACTACATTTTTTTGAAAGAAGAGATATTTTTTTGAAATATCCAGTTTTTTTGATATAATGTTCTTACTAAAAAAAATGTAAAATGTTATAAATATGCAATCGAAAGGATCTTATGAGAAAAAGAGAACGTCATCAGCTCATCAAGCGAATGATTACAGAAGAAAAAAATTAGGAACTCAAAAAGGAAATTCAAGATCGATTGGAAGCTTGTAATGTCTTTGTGACACAAACGACATTATCCCGTGATTTGCGAGAGATTGGCTTGACCAAAGTTAAGAAAAAAACGATGTTGTCTACTATGTCTAGCCAAATGAGACAGATAAAGATTGATTTAGTCGAATTCCTTTCACATCATCTTAGAAGGTGTATCGAGAGCTGAATTCACTTTAGTTCTCCATACCAAACTTGGAGAAGCATCCGTTTTAGCCAATGTAGTAGATTCAAATAAAGATGGGTGGATCTTAGGTACTGTTGCCGGAGCGAATACCTTGTTGGTTATCTGTAAGGATCAACATGCAGCTAAAGTCATGGAAGAACGCTTGCTAGAGTTAATGGAAGATAGATAAGGTCTTGAGAGCTTCTCTCAGGACTGTTTTTACAAGGAGAGAGTAAATGACTACTGAAAAATTATCACCTGGTATGCAACAGTATGTGGATATCAAAAAACAATATCCAGATGCTTTTTTGCTTTTTCGTATGGGTGATTTTTATGAGTTGTTTTATGAAGACGCAGTCAATGCTGCACAGATACTAGAGATCTCACTAACCAGTCGCAATAAAAATGCTGAAAATCCGATTCCCATGGCTGGAGTTCCTTATCACTCTGCCCAACAGTATATTGATGTCCTAGTTGAGCGTGGCTACAAGGTTGCCATCGCTGAACAGATGGAAGATCCCTTAAGCAGGCTGTTGGTGTTGTTAAGCGTGAGGTTGTTCAGGTCATTACACCAGGGACAGTGGTTGATAGTAGTAAGCCAGATAGTCACAATAACTTTTTAGTGGCTATTGATCGTGAAGATTCCCAGTATGGACTAGCCTATATGGACCTAGTGACAGGTGATTTCTATGTAACGGGATTATCAGATTTCTCTCTAGTCTGTGGTGAAATCCGTAACCTCAAGGCCAGAGAAGTGGTGATTGGTTACGACTTGTCTGAAGCGGAAGAACAGATTCTCAGTCGTCAAATGAATCTAGTGCTTTCCTATGAACAAGAAACATATGAAGATGTTCATCTGTTGGATTCAAGATTGGCAACTGTTGAAGGAGCGACTAGTGGGAAAACTTCTCCAGTATGTCCATCGGACGCAGATGAGAGAGTTGAATCACTTAAAACCTGTTATTCGTTATGAAATCAAAGATTTCTTGCAGATGGATTTTGCGACCAAGGCTAGTCTTGATTTGGTTGAAAATGCTCGCTCAGGTAAGAAACAAGGGAGTCTGTTCTGGTTGCTAGATGAGACTAAAACTGCAATGGGTATGCGTCTTCTACGTTCTTGGATTCAACGTCCCTTAATTGATTTAGATCGTATCATAGAACGTCAGGAGGTTGTGCAAGTCTTTCTGGATTATTTCTTTGAGCGCAGTGATTTAACGGAAAGCCTCAAGGAGTCTACGATATCGAACGTCTGGCTAGTCGTGTTTCTTTTGGGAAGAGTAATCCTAAAGATCTTTTGCAATTAGCGACTACCTTGGGAAGTGTTCCACGAATTCGCGCCATTTTAGCAGGAATGGAGCAACCAGCTCTAGCTTATCTGATTGAACAACTAGATGCTATCCCTAGAGTTGGAAAAATCTCATTAGTGCAGCCATTGCTCCCAGAGGCTCCCTCACGTGATTACCGAAGGTGGTATTATTCGAACGGGCTTTGATGAGACCTTGGATAAATACCGTCGTGTTCTGAGAGAAGGGAACCAGCTGGATTGCTGAGATTGAAGCCAAGGAAAGAGAAAACTCTGGCATCAATACTCTCAAGATTGACTACAATAAAAAGACGGCTACTATTTCCATGTGACCAATTCGCAGCTAGGCAACGTACCAGCCCACTTTTTTTCCGCAAGGCTACGCTGAAAAAAACTCTGAGCGTTTTGGGACAGAGGAGTTAGCGCGTATCGAGGGAGAAATGCTAGAGGCGCGTGAGAAATCAGCAAACCTAGAGTACGAAATCTTTATGCGTATTCGTGAGGAGGTTGGCAAGTATATCCAACGTCTACAGGCTCTGGCTCAAGGAATCGCTACTGTCGATGTCTTGCAAGGCTTGGCAGTAGTTGCAGAAAAGCAACACCTGATTCGACCAGAGTTTGGGCAAGAGTCACGGATTGATATCCAGAATGGTCGTCACGCAGTTGTTGAAAAGGTCATGGGAGCTCAGACCTATATTCCCAATAGTATCCAGATGGATGAAGATACTAGCATTCAACTAATTACAGGTCCGAACATGAGCGGGAAGTCAACCTACATGCGTCAACTAGCCATTACAGCGGTTATGGCTCAGATGGGTTCTTATGTCCCTGCAGAAAGTGCTCGTTTGCCAATTTTTGATGCAATTTTTACCCGTATCGGTGCGGCAGATGACTTGGTTTCAGGTCAATCCACCTTTATGGTAGAGATGATGGAAGCTAATAATGCCATTAGTCATGCGACCAAGGATTCATTGATTCTTTTTGATGAGCTTGGTCGAGGAACCGCAACTTATGATGGTATGGCTCTAGCCCAGTCTATTATCGAGTATATCCATGAGCATATTGGTGCCAAGACTCTCTTTGCCACGCACTACCATGAATTAACCAGTCTGGAAACTAGTCTTGAACATCTAGTAAATGTACACGTGGCTACGCTTGAGCAAAATGGTCAGGTCACTTTCCTTCATAAGATTGAACCAGGTCCAGCAGATAAATCGTACGGTATTCACGTTGCTAAGATTGCAGGATTGCCAGCAGACTTGCTAAAAAGAGCGGATGCGATTCTAACTCAACTAGAGAGCCAAGGTCAGGAAAATCCAATTTCTATCAATCAAAGGAATGTTGTCAATGAGCAAATGTCTCTCTTTGATGAAAAAGAAGAAAATCCTATCCTAGCAGAGTTGGCTCAAGTAGATGTTTACAATATGACACCTATGCAAGCCATGAATCTCTTATTAGAATGGAAGCAAAAATTATAAGCAAAAACCCACTCGCAAAAAGGAGTGGGTTTTTAGGCCTTATTTTTTCTGAGCTAATAGTTGGTTGATGTGGGCAACCTTCTTTGATTCTCTTTTGTAGAGAATCGTCCAGATGATGAGGTAGACGATTGCAAACTCTGGGATGAGCTGAAGGATGAAAGTCCAGTGAAGAGGGAACCAGCCTGCTAGGATTGCTAGAGGGACAAAGCCTAGCAACATAAGAAAGAAGTGGGTGACAGTTGCACGAAGGAGACTCCAATCTTGAGCAAAGAGACGGCTACCAAAACTAAAGAGGACTCCAATCGCTGCCCAGATAAGCAGACAGTAAAGTAAGACGAGTGATCCATGCACCTGATGTTGGGTCATGAATTGCCCAATTAAAGAGTTGGGGCTGAGAGGTGCGTAGTTACTTGGTGAGTGGATAAACGAAAAGATAATAGATAGGATGAGACCGATGAGGATACCAGTTGTGGCATCGTGAAATACTTGTTTTTTCATAGTTCTAATTTCTCCTTAATAGCTTTGAGGTAACGGCGAGATGAGTAGGTGAAACTTTCGTTTTTAAGATAAATTTCAATCAAGCCGTTAGAGGTTAGTTTTAGATGACTGATCGCATCAATGTTGACAATTTCGGATTGGGAAATTTGGATAAAGGAAGCAGGTAGAATTTCACTTGCTTGGTAGAGACGAATGTCAAGTGCATAGGTTTGGCTATTCGTTTCGGCCAGAACCTTACGATTTTCAATGTATACACGCTGAATCTTGCTAATCTGAATCAAGTAGACCTGGTCTTGGAATTTCCCTTTTATGGTATCTTTTTGATCTAGGGATTGGACAAAGTTCTGAACCTTTTGAACTTTAGGGGACAAGGACGGTGCCTCTATGATGATTTGCTCTTCAGTGTATTGCTGATCAATATCAAGTCTGAGTTTCATAATTTCTCCTTTATCAAAGTTGTAATAGAGATCTCTTACTTACAAATCTATTAAACACCATTTTGTCGACAAATACAAGAAGCTTTGTCTATGTGGTCGGTTGAAGAGTCTATCTGGTAGGTGAACGTTTTCAACTAGATTTTAGAGCAAAGAAGTCAAAAAAAATAAGAAGAAATATATTGACAAAAAAATAGAAAAAAACGTGGTACAATGTTAGACGGTACTTTTTTTACTTTTTGGTCTCTCAAGAGTGTACAGGGACGTGCTGACAAATGTTGCAAAAGTACACACAGATGATAGCTGTCACCAAGTGTATCATCACCAAAAAAATAAAAAAAACACAGGAGAATGTAGATGCCTACAATTAACCAATTGGTTCGCAAAACCGCGTAAATCAAAAAGTAGAAAAAAATCTAAATCACCAGCTTTGAACGTTGGTTACAACAGTCATAAAAAAGTTCAAACAAACGTTTCTTCACCACAAAAACGTGGTGTTGCAACTCGTGTTGGAACAATGACACCTAAAAAACCTAACTCTGCCCTTCGTAAATTTGCTCGTGTACGTTTGAGCAACCTTATCGAAGTTACTGCCTACATCCCAGGTATCGGACACAACTTGCAAGAGCACAGCGTGGTGCTTCTTCGCGGTGGACGTGTAAAAGACCTTCCAGGGGTACGTTACCATATCGTCCGTGGTGCACTTGATACTGCAGGTGTTAACGATCGTAAACAAGGCCGTTCTAAATACGGTACTAAACGTCCGAAAAAAGCATAAGGAAAGGGGATAAAGAGAAATGAGTCGTAAAAATAGAGCTCCAAAACGTGACGTATTGCCAGATCCGCTTTACAATTCACAATTAGTTACTCGTCTTATCAACCGCGTTATGCTTGATGGTAAACGTGGTACAGCTGCTTCAATCGTTTACGGTGCTTTTGAACAAATCAAAAGAAGCTACTGGTAACGATGCACTTGAAAGTATTTGAAACAGCTATGGAAAAACATCATGCCTGTACTTGAAGTACGTGCACGTCGTGTTGGTGGATCTAACTACCAAGTCCCAGTTGAAGTTCGTCCAGAACGTCGTACAACACTTGGACTTCGTTGGTTGGTAACAATCGCTCGCCTTCGTGGTGAACACACAATGCAAGACCGTCTTGCAAAAGAAATCTTGGATCTCGCTAACAACACTGGTGCGAGCAGTTAAGAAACGTGAAGACACTCACCGTATGGCTGAAGCTAACCGTGCCTTCGCACACTTCCGTTGGTAAAAATCATGATGCTAGGAACGGTAAGGATGCAAAGGTGAAAATAGGAAACTGACGCAGTATTTCGACGAATACAAGGAAGTTTATCTTTTTCACACAGCATCCCGTTCCGGCTCAAATCGGCTAACTAACTATAGCTCGAGTACAATTCAACTTCCCATCTCACAAGTTGAAACCAACTAAACAAGATAAACATTGAGAACGGGTGGGTCCTGCCTATCCGTTTTTTTATTGAAATCGTGTTATAATAGAATAGAAATAAAAAAATATAGGAGAAACAAACCTCATGGCACGCGAATTTTTCACTTGAAAAAAACTCGTAATATCGGTATCATGGCCCACGTCGATGCTGGTAAAACAACTACAACTGAGCGTATTCTTTACTACACTGGTAAAATCCACAAAATCGGTGAAACTCACGAAGGTGCGTCTCAAATGGACTGGATGGAGCAAGAACAAGAACGTGGTATCACTATCACATCTGCTGCGACAACAGCTCAATGGAACAACCACCGCGTAAACATCATCGACACACCAGGACACGTGGACTTCACAATCGAAGTACAACGTTCTCTTCGTGTATTGGACGGTGCGGTTACAGTTCTTGACTCACAATCAGGTGTTGAGCCTCAAACTGAAACAGTTTGGCGTCAAGCAACTGAGTATGGAGTTCCACGTATCGTATTTGCCAACAAAATGGACAAAATCGGTGCTGACTTCCTTTACTCAGTAAGCACACTTCACGATCGTCTTCAAGCAAATGCACACCCAATTCAATTGCCAATCGGTTCTGAAGATGACTTCCGTGGAATCATCGACTTGATCAAGATGAAAGCTGAAATCTATACTAACGACCTTGGTACAGATATCCTTGAAGAAGATATTCCAGCTGAATACCTTGACCAAGCTCAAGAATACCGTGAAAAATTGATCGAAGCAGTTGCTGAAACTGACGAAGAATTGATGATGAAATACCTCGAAGGTGAAGAAATCACTAACGAAGAATTGAAAGCTGGTATCCGTAAAGCGACTATCAACGTTGAATTCTACCCAGTACTTTGTGGTTCTGCCTTCAAGAACAAAGGGTAGTTCAATTGATGCTTGATGCGGTTATCGACTACCTTCCAAGCCCACTTGATATCCCCTGCGATCAAAGGTATCAGCCCAGATACTGAAGAAGAAGAAACTCGTCCAGCATCTGATGAAGAGCCATTTGCAGCTCTTGCCTTCAAGATCATGACTGACCCATTCGTAGGTCGTTTGACATTCTTCCGTGTTTACTCAGGTGTTCTTCAATCAGGTTCTTACGTATTGAATACTTCTAAAGGTAAACGTGAACGTATCGGACGTATCCTTCAAATGCACGCTAACAGCCGTCAAGAAATCGACACTGTTTACTCAGGTGATATCGCTGCTGCCGTTGGTTTGAAAGACACTACAACTGGTGACTCATTGACAGATGAAAAAGCTAAAATCATCCTTGAGTCAATCAACGTTCCAGAACCAGTTATCCAATTGATGGTTGAACCAAAATCTAAAGCAGACCAAGACAAGATGGGTATCGCCCTTCAAAAATTGGCTGAAGAAGATCCAACATTCCGCGTTGAAACTAACGTTGAAACTGGTGAAACAGTTATCTCTGGTATGGGTGAGCTTCACCTTGACGTCCTTGTTGACCGTATGCGTCGTGAGTTCAAAGTTGAAGCGAACGTAGGTGCTCCTCAAGTATCTTACCGTGAAACATTCCGCGCTTCTACTCAAGCACGTGGATTCTTCAAACGTCAGTCTGGTGGTAAAGGTCAATTCGGTGATGTATGGATTGAATTTACTCCAAACGAAGAAGGTAAAGGATTCGAATTCGAAAAACGCAATCGTCGGTGGTGTGGTTCCTCGTGAATTTATCCCAGCGGTTGAAAAAAAGGTTTGGTAGAATCTATGGCTAACGGTGTTCTTGCTGGTTACCCAATGGTTGACGTTAAAGCTAAAGCTTTACGATGGTTCATACCACGATGTCGACTCATCTGAAACTGCCTTCAAGATCGTCTGCATCTCTTGCGCTTAAAGAAGCTGCTAAGACTGCACAACCAGCTATCCTTGAGCCAATGATGCTTGTAACAATCACTGTTCCAGAAGAAAAACCTTGGTGATGTTATGGGTCACGTAACTGCTCGTCGTGGACGTGTAGATGGTATGGAAGCACACGGTAACAGCCAAATCGTTCGTGCTTATGTTCCACTTGCTGAAATGTTCGGTTACGCAACAGTTCTTCGTTCTGCATCACAAGGACGTGGTACATTCATGATGGTATTCGACCACTACGAAGATGTACCTAAGTCAGTACAAGAAGAAATCATTAAGAAAAACAAAGGTGAAGAATAATTCACCGTCACTTTAAAAGAAGTCACTTTGTGGCTTCTTTTTCTGTTTGGTAGAAATAGCTAAAATTGCCTCAAATATGGTAAAATAGAAGGAGTATATTGTGAGGAAAATGGATGTCAACCACTTTTGAAATTTTAATGAATCAGTTGGGAATTCCCGCTGAGATAAGAAATCATGAGGCCTTCTCCCAGGCTGAAATTGAACAAGTTATTGTACACAAGCAAAGTAACATTTGGGAGTTTCGTTTTGTCTTTGAGAATATCCTCCCCTTTGAACTCTTTTTAGCATTGAAGAAGGGATTGAAAGAAGAATTTTCAAAAACGGGAAATCAAGCGACTTTCGAAATTAAAACGAAAGATCAAGATTTTTCAAGAGAGCTTTTACAGGCCTACTATCGGGAGGCTTTTTCAGATGGCCCTTGTTCTAGTCAAGGCTTTCGGACCATGTATCAGGATTTTCAGGTTCGGTTTGAAAATGATCAATTGATTATTGAGGCCTCTGAAGCAGCAGATACAGAGCATTTCAGAAAAAACCATTTGCCAAATCTTAGCAAACAACTTGAGCTCTTTGGTTTTCCTAAGTTTACATGTCATTTAGAGAAAAATGAAGATTTGACAAAGGAAGAGCAGGAAGCTTTCCATTCTGAAAATCAAATGATTGTTCAGGCTGCCAATGATGAGACCCTTCGAGCTATGGAACAGTTAGAACAGATGGCACCGCCTCCTCCAGTTGAGGAAAAACCCGTCTTTGATTTTCAAGCCAAGAAGGCAGCTGCTAAGCCTAAACTTGACAAGGCAGAGATTACTCCTATGGTTGAAGTTAATACTGAGGAGAACCGTCTGGTCTTTGAAGGAGTTGTCTTTGATGTTGAGCATAAGGTGACTAGAACGGGTCGTGTCTTGATTAATTTCAAGATGACAGACTACACTTCTAGCTTCTCTATGCAAAAATGGGTCAAAAATGAAGAAGAAGCTCAGAAGTTTGACATCATTAAGAAAAATTCATGGCTCCGTGTTCGTGGAAATGTCGAGGTCAATAACTTCACACGAGATTTGACCATGAATGTGCAAGATGTGCAGGAAGTAGTCCACTATGAACGTAAGGACTTGATGCCAGAAGGTGAGCGTCGCGTTGAGTTTCATGCCCATACCAACATGTCGACCATGGATGCTCTTCCTGAGGTCGAGGAAATCGTTGGAACAGCAGCAAAATGGGGCCACAAAGCAGTGGCAATCACAGACCACGGCAATGTTCAGTCTTTCCCTCATGGATATAAGGCCGCCAAGAAAGCTGGTATTCAGCTCATTTATGGAATGGAAGCAAATATCGTTGAGGATCGTGTTCCTATCGTCTATAACGAAGTGGAGATGGATCTTTCTGAAGCTACCTATGTAGTCTTTGACGTGGAAACGACAGGTCTATCTGCTATCTATAATGATTTGATTCAGGTGGCAGCTTCCAAGATGTATAAGGGCAATATCATTGCTGAGTTTGATGAATTTATCAATCCTGGGCACCCCTTATCAGCCTTTACAACCGAGTTGACAGGGATTACTGATGATCATGTAAAAAATGCCAAACCCTTGGTTCAAGTTCTGAAAGAATTCCAAGAATTCTGTAAAGATACCGTTCTTGTAGCCCATAATGCAAGCTTTGACGTTGGTTTTATGAATGCCAACTATGAGCGTCACGGTCTTCCAAAAATTACTCAACCTGTCATCGATACGCTAGAGTTCGCTAGAAATCTCTATCCAGAGTACAAGCGACATGGTTTGGGACCCTTGACCAAACGTTTTGGTGTAGCTCTAGAACATCACCATATGGCCAACTATGATGCGGAAGCAACTGGCCGTCTGCTCTTTATCTTTATCAAAGAAGTTGCAGAAAAACACGGCGTTACTAACTTGGCACGATTAAACCTTGATTTAATCAGTCCGGATTCTTATAAAAAAGCTCGAGTCAAGCATGCGACAATCTATGTGAAAAATCAAGTGGGCTTGAAAAATATCTTTAAGCTGGTTTCCCTCTCTAATACCCAGTATTTTGAAGGAGTTCCACGGATTCCACGTACGGTACTAGATGCCCATCGAGAAGGTTTGATCTTAGGTTCAGCCTGTACGGAAGGGGAAGTTTTTGATGCAGTCGTGTCACAAGGAGTAGATGCGGCAGTCGAAGTAGCCAAATACTATGATTTTATCGAGGTTATGCCACCAGCTATCTATGCACCTCTGATTGCCAAAGAGCAGGTTAAGGACATGGAGGAGCTTCAGACCATTATCAAGAGCTTGATTAAGGTCGGAGACCGTCTCGGTAAGCCAGTTCTTGCGACAGGAAATGTCCACTATATCGAACCTGAGGATGAAATTTATCGAGAAATCATCGTCCGTAGTCTAGGTCAGGGAGCTATGATTAACCGAACGATCGGTCATGGAGAAGTGGCTCAACCAGCTCCGCTACCAAAGGCACATTTTAGAACAACCAATGAAATGTTGGATGAGTTTGCCTTTTTAGGGGAAGACTTGGCTCGCAGAATTGTCATTGAAAATACCAATGCCTTGGCAGAAATCTTTGAGCCTGTCGAGGTCGTTAAAGGCGACTTGTATACACCTTTCATTGACAAGGCTGAAGAAACGGTCGCTGAATTGACCTACAAGAAAGCTTTTGAGATTTATGGAAATCCGCTGCCAGATATTGTCGATTTGCGGATTGAAAAAGAACTAACCTCTATCCTGGGGAATGGATTCGCCGTGATTTATCTGGCTTCGCAAATGCTAGTGCAGCGCTCCAACGAACGAGGCTACTTGGTTGGTTCCCGTGGGTCTGTTGGATCTAGTTTTGTTGCGACCATGATTGGGATTACCGAGGTTAATCCGCTATCGCCTCACTATGTCTGTGGTCAGTGTCAGTACAGTGAGTTTATTACGGATGGTTCCTATGGTTCAGGCTTTGATATGCCAGATAAAGACTGTCCAAACTGTGGCCACAAGCTCAGTAAGAATGGACAGGATATTCCTTTCGAGACCTTCCTTGGTTTTGACGGGGATAAAGTTCCCGATATCGATTTGAACTTCTCAGGTGAAGATCAACCGAGCGCCCATTTGGATGTTCGTGATATCTTTGGGGAAGAATATGCCTTCCGTGCAGGAACGGTTGGTACGGTGGCTGCTAAAACAGCCTATGGATTTGTCAAGGGTTACGAGCGTGACTATGGCAAATTCTACCGAGAAGCCGAAGTTGAGCGCCTAGCCCAAGGAGCTGCCGGTGTCAAACGGACGACTGGTCAGCACCCAGGGGGAATCGTTGTTATCCCTAATTATATGGATGTCTATGACTTTACTCCAGTACAGTATCCTGCAGATGATGTAACTGCTGAATGGCAGACCACTCACTTTAACTTCCACGATATCGATGAGAACGTCCTTAAGCTTGATGTCCTGGGACATGATGATCCGACCATGATTCGCAAGCTTCAGGACCTGTCAGGCATTGATCCAAATGATATTCCTATGGATGATCCTGGTGTCATGGCTCTTTTCTCAGGTACAGATATCCTTGGAGTGACACCTGAACAAATCGGGACTTCAACTGGTATGCTTGGTATTCCAGAGTTTGGAACTAACTTTGTTCGAGGCATGGTGGATGAAACCCATCCGACGACCTTTGCGGAGTTGCTTCAGCTTTCTGGTTTGTCTCACGGTACCGACGTATGGTTGGGAAATGCTCAGGACTTGATTAAGACTGGAATTGCGGACCTTTCAACCGTTATCGGATGTCGGGATGACATCATGGTTTACCTCATGCACGCAGGTTTAGCTCCTAAGATGGCCTTTACCATCATGGAGCGAGTGCGTAAGGGAATGTGGCTCAAAATCTCAGAAGAAGAGCGCAATGGTTATATTGAAGCCATGAAGGCTAATAATGTGCCTGAGTGGTATATCGAATCTTGTGGAAAAATCAAGTACATGTTCCCTAAAGCCCATGCGGCAGCCTACGTTATGATGGCCCTTCGCGTGGCCTACTTCAAGGTTCACCATCCGATTTATTATTATTGTGCTTACTTCTCCATCCGTGCCAAGGCCTTTGATATCAAGACCATGGGTGCAGGCTTGGATGCTATTAAACGCAAGATGCAAGAAATTGCTGAAAAACGCAAGAACAATGAAGCTTCCAACGTAGAAATTGACCTCTACACAACACTCGAAATAGTCAATGAGATGTGGGAACGTGGCTTTAAGTTTGGTAAATTGGACCTCTATCGCAGTGATGCGACTGAATTCATCATCGATGGAGACACCCTTATCCCGCCGTTTGTTGCTATGGATGGTCTGGGAGAGAACGTTGCCAAGCAACTGGTTCGTGCCCGTCAAGAGGGAGAATTCCTCTCTAAAACAGAACTCCGCAAACGTGGTGGACTCTCATCAACCTTAGTTGAAAAGATGGATGAAATGGGCATTCTCGGCAATATGCCAGAGGACAATCAGTTGAGTTTGTTTGATGATTTGTTTTAAGAGTTAGAACGGAGGATATTTCATGAAACTAAGAATTTTTGCGGAAGACAAGCCAGCTGAGAAGGTGTTTGAGTATCAATTGGAACTTGCTGATCAGACAATTCTTCTATCGACAGCACTCTTGTCAGGTACTATTGCACTAGTAGGGCTACTTTCTGCTTTGAAAGAAAAATAAAAATAGAAAAGAGAAACAAGATGGTTTTACCAAATTTTAAAGAAAATCTAGAAAAATACGCTAAGCTTTTGGTTGCAAACGGAGTGAACGTGCAACCTGAGTCATACCTTAGCACTCTCTATTGATGTGGAGCAACGTGAGTTGGCTCACTTAATCGTCAAAGAAGCCTATGCACTTGGAGCGCACGAAGTTATCGTTCAATGGGCAGATGACTTTGTAAACCGTGAGAAATTCCTTCACGCGCCGATGGAGCGTTTGGACAATGTACCAGAATACAAGATCGCTGAGATGAACTACCTTCTTGAAAACAAAGCAAGTCGTCTCGGTGTTCGTTCTTCTGATCCAGGTGCCTTGAACGGAGTAGATGCTGAAAAGCTCTCAGCTTCTGCCAAAGCTATGGGAATTGCCATGAAGCCAATGCGTATCGCAACTCAATCTAACAAGGTTAGCTGGACTGTAGCAGCTGCTGCTGGACTAGAGTGGGCTAAGAAGGTCTTTCCAAATGCTGCAAGCGACGAAGAAGCGGTGGACCTCCTTTGGGACCAAATCTTCAAGACTTGCCGTGTCTACGAAGAAGATCCAGTTAAGGCTTGGGAAGAACATGCTGCTATCCTCAAGAGCAAGGCGGAAATGCTCAACAAAGAGCAATTCTCAGCTCTTCACTACACTGCTCCTGGAACAGACTTGACACTTGGCTTGCCGAAGAACCACGTTTGGGAATCTGCCGGAGCGATCAATGCTCAAGGCGAAGGTTTCTTGCCAAACATGCCAACAGAAGAAGTCTTTACAGCTCCTGACTTCCGTCGCGCAGATGGTTATGTCACTTCTACAAAACCTCTTAGCTACAATGGAAATATTATCGAAGGCATCAAGGTGACCTTTGAAAATGGTCAAATCGTTGATATCACAGCTGAAAAAGGGTGATCAGGTTATGAAGGACCTCGTCTTTAAGAATGCTGGTGCGCGTGCCTTGGGTGAGTGTGCCTTGGTACCAGATCCAAGTCCAATTTCTCAGTCAGGGATTACCTTCTTTAACACTCTTTTCGATGAAAATGCTTCTAACCACTTGGCTATTGGTGCAGCCTATGCAACGAGCGTTGTTGGTGGAGCTGAGATGAGCGAAGAAGAGCTGGAAGCTGCAGGACTTAACCGTTCAGATGTTCACGTTGACTTTATGATTGGTTCGAACCAAATGGATATCGATGGTATCCGTGAGGATGGAACACGCGTACCACTCTTCCGCAATGGAGATTGGGCAATTTAAGGAGAAACTATGCTTGGAAGTATGTTTGTCGGTCTTTTGATCGGACTATTAGCAGGAGCTATCACCAATCGTGGAGAACGGATGGGATGCTTCGGGAAAATGTTCCTGGGCTGGATAGGTGCCTTTTTAGGTCAATTACTCTTTGGTGCTTGGGGACCAAGTCTAAACGGTACAGCCATTATCCCAGCAGTTCTTGGGGCTATGATTTTACTAGCAATCTTCTGGGAAAGAGGAAGCTGAGTTTCACTTTAGAAGGCAGATTAACTTTAAAGAATAAGAGAGGTTGAAATCGTTTCAACCTCTTTTTAGGTCGCTAAATAACCTCTTTTGAAAGCATTCATCCGGACTTTGCCACAGACCTTTCAGTGACTGGTTCTTTTTATATTGCCTCAAGTATGGTACAATAAAAGCATGAGAATTCAACAATTACACTATATTATCAAAATCGTAGAGACTGGTTCGATGAATGAGGCTGCCAAGCAACTCTTTATTACACAACCTAGTCTATCAAATGCAGTTCGTGACCTAGAAAATGAGATGGGAATAGAGATTTTTATCCGCAATCCTAAGGGAATCACCCTCACACGTGATGGGATGGAGTTTTTATCCTATGCCCGTCAGGTTGTCGAGCAAACTCAACTTCTAGAAGAACGCTATAAGAACCCAATCGCTCATCGCGAGCTTTTTAGTGTGTCTTCGCAGCACTATGCCTTTGTGGTTAATGCCTTTGTTTCCTTGCTCAAGAAAAGCGATATGGAAAAGTACGAGCTTTTTTTGCGTGAAACGAGAACTTGGGAGATCATCGACGACGTCAAGAACTTCCGAAGTGAAGTAGGGGTCCTCTTTTTAAATAGCTATAACCGGGACGTTCTTTCGAAGATGTTGGATGACAACCATCTGGTTGCCCACCATCTCTTTACAGCACAGCCTCACATCTTTGTCAGCAAGACCAACCCTCTTGCTAAAAGAGACAAGGTGCAGTTGGCAGACCTAGAAGACTTCCCATATTTGAGCTATGACCAAGGTACCCATAATTCCTTCTATTTCTCAGAAGAGATTTTGTCACAAGAACACCACAAGAAATCCATCGTTGTTAGTGACCGTGCGACCTTGTTCAATCTCTTGATTGGTTTGGACGGTTATACCATCGCGACTGGTATCCTTAATAGTAACCTCAATGGAGACAATATCGTTTCGATTCCACTTGATATTGATGATCCTATTGAACTGGTTTATATCCAGCATGAGAAAACTAGCTTGTCTAAGATGGGTGAACGCTTCATCGAGTACCTACTTGAAGAAGTTCGCTTTGATAAGTAATTTGAATAAATGAGAAGAGAAAAGAAGAATGACAACATTAAATACAAATGATTTTGATTTTCACTTGCCGGAGGAATTGATTGCTCAGACTCCTCTGGAAAAGCGCGATGCCTCTAAACTCTTGATGGTCAATCGCCAGACTGGAGAATTTCAAGATCGCCACTTTCACTCCATTATCGAAATGCTAGAGCCAGGTGATGCCCTGGTTATGAATGATACCCGTGTCTTGCCAGCTCGACTTCATGGTCAAAAAGAAGAAACAGGAGGCCATGTTGAACTCTTGCTTTTGAAAAATACAGCTGGAGACGAATGGGAAGTCTTGGCAAAACCTGCCAAACGTCTCAAGGTCGGCACCCGCGTTATCTTTGGTGATGGTCGACTTAGCGCAGTTGTGACCAAGGAATTAACCCATGGCGGCCGTATTGTCCGTTTTGAATATGAGGGGATTTTCCTAGAAGTACTTGAAAGTCTTGGAGAAATGCCTTTGCCTCCTTATATTCACGAAAAATTGGATGACCGTGAACGTTACCAGACAGTCTATGCCAAGGAGAGTGGATCAGCGAGCTCAACTGCAGGGCTACATTTTACCAAAGAATTACTAGAAGAAATCCAGCAAAAAGGCGTTCACCTAGTCTACCTGACCTTGCACGTTGGGCTTGGGACCTTTAGACCTGTTTCAGTAGATAATTTGGATGAGCATGAGATGCACTCAGAGTTTTATCAATTGTCTGAGGAAGCTGCAGCGACCTTGCGTCAGGTCAAAGAAAATGGTGGCCGTGTCATTGCTGTGGGGACAACCTCTATCCGTACACTAGAGACTATCGGAAGCAAGTTTGACGGCCAAATCCAGGCCGATTCTGGCTGGACTAATATCTTTATCAAGCCAGGCTATGACTGGAAGGTGGTGGATGCTGTTTCTACTAATTTCCATTTGCCGAAGTCTACCTTGGTCATGCTTGTCTCAGCTTTTGCAGGCCGTGAATTGGTCCTCAAAGCCTACCAGCATGCTATCGATGAAAAATACCGTTTCTTTAGCTTTGGCGATGCCATGTTTATCTACTAAAAAACGAGCAAATCAAAACTAGAAATAAAAGGGCTAATTCCTACTTGGATTAGCCTTTTTTCGATATATGATAGCTATTGAATTAAAAGCAAATAAATGATACACTGAAGACTATGATACAGCCGTCAAATATATGCAAAATCTGACGAGCTACTTTTATCTGAGTCTATTTCAAAGGAGATTTTTATGAAAAACAAAACATTACGCTATACGAGCCTATCAGTCCTGACCTTGTTGACTGCCTTGACCTTGGTTGCCTGTGGTGGAAAGACTGATAAGAATACGTCATCTTCAAATCAAAAGGAGACAACAAGCAAGGTGACTACAGAGTCCGCAAGTAAAACTGAAGCAGGCCAAAAAGAGGAGCAGAAGTCAGAAACAAATAGTGCGACAGAAGCTACAACCACTCAAGCAGAACAAAAGGAAGATAAGAAAAAATCACAAGAGGCTTACGCTAAATTTGTAGGAACTTGGGAAAACTACGCGGGAACAACTGCAACAGTCACAACAGATGGAATTGTGACAATCCAAAGTGCAAATGGAACCTTTAAATACGAGATGGGTCAAGTAGAGGAAAAAGATGGCTACTACTCAACAGGTATTCATCTTGTCGGTGGTGGACAAGGGGCACGACTGATCTTTACCCCAGCCGGAGTCCAAAACGAAGTGACAGGTACAGATGGTAGTCAAGATGTCTTGTCTATCGGTCAATCTGTAAGCGATAAAGATAACCAGTTTTACCGCAACTAAGAACATCAATCAGAAGTAAGGGTGGAGAAATGTTCTTGCTTTCTAACCGATTTTTAAAAAGGAGTGTAAAATGATAATGCCTTTTGTTTTTCTTTATCATTTATATGTTATTCATCTTTGTTATAGCAGGGATTGTTTATTGGGCTATTAGCCACGCCAATGAAAACAACAATGAATATCTAGCCTTTGCAACTGCGCACGGCTACCAATTTGATCAAGCCCAAGGTAGAGACAACTATAGGGATTACTCAAGCAGAACGATATCTAGTACGCTTACTATAACTCCTACCCAAAGTCCCTATGTAGAAAAATATGCCAATTTTAGCTATTATCCTTTTGGGTGTGGACATGAGAGAAAAGTTGCCTATGTCATCTCTGGTAACTACAAGGGGAAACAATTCCGGGCTTTCACTTATCATTTTAGAGGCAATGCAATTGAGGGATAGGAACAGGTGGTGTCTTTAATGTTGTCATGATTGAATGCCCAAATACACCAAAAGGTCAGCTTTCAGAGCAAGTTTTCTACGAAAATGGATTTCTTTGTGAATACCAACATGGAAATTTAAATGTGGAAACCATTCATGATCGAGTGAACCAACTAGGAAATATTGCTCAAGGTTTATAATTCTTTCATTTTTTATCTCTCTTTGGGAAAAAATCTATCAATTGTGTCATAAAATTGGAGGAGTCAATGAAGAAGCATCCAAGTTTACACGACGTTTATATTGGACGATAAACCAGCCCACTTTGAAGCGCAAGTGGTGAATCGCTAATAACACAAAAAGCCCTGAATCAGGGCTTTTTAATGTCGTTTAATATAAGAAATCAATTCCGTAGTTTTTCTTTTTAAATAGGTCGCTAACTCGGCTTTTTCTTCCTCTCAAAATCGACAAAGGCTAAGGGCGAGACGTAATTTCAAGGAGGTTGTATCGATGATGACGTTTGATTTAGAAATATCTTCTAGCTGGGTCACCTCTCTCAGATCGAAGTCTAAATAGTAAGCCTTGCTGTTAACATGGTCAGGGTCACTGACATCCACTTCAACATAAGATGCTCATAACAATTCTTCTTTTGGGATGAAGATTTCCTTGGAAAAAGAAAGAGCCCAGGGATGAGACATAAATACCTTCAAAGGTGAATTCAAAGGAGAGTCTGTGGCTAGAAAGTCTTTTTGATGCCTGCAATCGTTGAATAGATAGCGACGAAAAAGAGAATGGTTGGGACCACTGTGAGAAGATTCAGTTGAGAAAAAGTCGAGTCAATCCATGTGCGAGAAAAAAAGAAAAATTGAAAGAATACACCCGTCGCAAAAACTAGATAGCCGACACCGACAAATTTTGAATAATAGATTTTCATAGAAACCTCCATCTATAGAATTGAACTCGCCAACGCTTTTTCAGTAGAAGGCGTATAGGTCGTGCAGAGTTAAAATTCTAGGTATTCCCATCATATCCTATGGAGCGAAGTTCTGTCAACCTTTTAGCAAGTTGCCAATCTTAGTCGTAGTATGATGGAGCAGTTGGTTTGTGGTATAATGGGATTTAGGCATTCCAAACTTTGAGAACTTATTTTCACAAATAGAAAGAGGTCAATATGTTTTTTCTTAGACGACGTCGTGTCTTTATCGGCGAATGTGATGGACAAGCTGTTTATTATGACCAAAAGACGAGAGAGGCTTTAGCCGCTCCAAAGAGTAAGCTGCTCAATACTGAAGGTGCTGGTGACACGAATTCCTTTATTCCAGGATGGGTGATTCTCCTACTGGCAGGTGGACCTGCAATTTCGGGCTTCTTTTCCCTCAAGTTTATTGGGCTCTATAATTGGTTTAGTCTAGCTTGTATTTTTCTGTTTTGGTTGATGCAGTTTTTCTCGTTGGTTGCTTTACTCGAACGAGCTCTCTATAAAAATGTTCGCAAGGCACAGCCGACGACAGAGAAAGTCTTTTACTATGCAGCATCTCATAATTTGTTTGTGAAAAACCAGTTTGATCCCAGACAACTGGGTACTCTAGTTTTTCGATTTGCCCGCTTTGCAGTAAATATAGTGTCTATCTATTATTTGTTGGATTTCCTGACCATTCCTCTACATTTTGGACAACCAATTGATGAAGGCTATGATTTGTGGTTTGCGGGCTTGTTATTCTTTTCAGTGTTTCTTTTGTATAACCAAAACAATCCTGTCCGCTTTGTGAAGATTATGAGATTATACAGCCAAGGAAAGGTACGATTTAAGGAAGAAGCTGATAGTTGAACAACTATCTCGAGAAATGTCCCCTAAATACCTAGAAGACTCTTTTAGAAAAACAAAAAAGCCTTGATTTCAAGGCTTTTTTTATATTATAATCTCATTAAAACAACTCCCAGTAAGGTGTGGAATGTTTTTTTAGTCTGTGTCATATAAAAAAATAAAGAATATGAATAGCTAGAGCTAGAACTAAAATGGTTGTTATACTCACTACTATTATAGGATTAGGAGCAAAAGATTAAAGAGAGAATCAAGGCGACCAGATAGAGTGTCGCTTGGACACAGTAGAAACTTTTCGAATAGCGAAGATAGTGTTTGTTATAGGGCCCATTTGCTAGGACAGCAGCTTGGAAGAGGCCAATTCCGATATAAAAAGAAGCTGGTTGCAAAGAGAAGATTAACTTCAGGATTCAGAAGAAAATTCATCGAAACGGTCATCATAAGAAGTCCAATGTAAATAGGATAGTGACTGTAAATTAGAAATAGTCCCTTTTGATTAGATTTTTGATCAATAGCATGGTCGAATTGAATAAAATAAAACAAGAACAGAGAAAGCATAATAATGAAATAAAGAACCGAATAAATCGAGAAATTCTCGATTGTAAAGAAGTTAACTAGCCCCATAATCATCTCTCCAAACGTAATAATGACAAGAAGGAGAGGCGCTCGATTAAATGGGGGAGATTTACCTAGTAATGCTTATCTTTACTAAGCAAGATAATTGGCATAATAAATGTTAGCAGAATACTAGCATAAAGGATATAGACTCCAACGTAAATAGGAAGAAGAGCGCTAGATAGACTCCTAAACTTCCTAGACCTGTTATCCATAGAAAACCTTTGATACTTTCCCGATTAACATTATCTGTTGATTTTTTAAAAAAACTCAACCAAATTTTGAAAAATAAGGTAAGGGCTAATGTACCAATAGCCCAACAGACATAATGAAAATATTGTTTCCAATCATCTTTAATCAAATTGGATATAAAGAGTAAAAGTCCCATATTGATAAACATGATTACTATGTTAAATAAAGAGTTCTTTCCATAGTGATTGGTATAAACGGTTTGAATCATCCAGGCATTGATGAGAAGCAAGACAGACATGAAAAAAATCAAGTAAAGAATTCCAAGTCAAAAATACCGTTATGAAGATGGTGAATTAAAGCAGTTACTTTTTGAAAATCGCAAAAACAAAAACTAGGTCATAAAAAGTTCTGAATAATTTACACGTTTATGTTTTAATAAGAGTTGTCATCTTAAGACCTTTCTATTCTAGAAGTACAATTTATTATAACAGAAAATGGTAATGAGAGAAAAGGAGATGCTTAAATAACTTCATGTGGCGCGAATTGTCAAAACCTTGACTTCTTTTGTTATTTACTTGTCGGTTTTGGTTTTGTTCCTTTACTAGCATTAGGAGGCTTTAAAGATGTGGAACACACTAAAAAGCAACCCTGATGGGTTGCTTAAAATCCTATTAAAAATTAACTGTGTCAGGATCATCCTGAGTTTTGATGCCTTGAATCTTATCCAAGACTGCCATATCTTCCTCTGATAAGTCGAAGTCGAAGATATCTAGGTTGCTTTCAATATTTTTAGGTGTTACAGACTTAGGTAGTGGCAAGAAACCTTTTTGAAGGCTCCAACGCAGAGCAACTTGTGCCACTGATTTACCGTTACGTTCAGCCACTGCTTTAACATCTTCATTTCCAAAAATGCCACCTGTACCTAGTGGACTATAGGCTTCAAGAAGGATATCGCGCTCTTGGCAATAGGCAACTAAGTCTTCTTGGTCACAACCTGGAGCCAAGAGGATTTGATTGACATGTGGAAAAATTTCAGCTGTTTCAATAAGAGCTTCTAGGTGATGTTGCATAAAGTTAGACACACCGATAGCACGCACCTTACCTTCTTTGTAAGCTTCTTCCATGCCTTCCATGCACCCGCATTGCCAGCCTTCAAGCATCATTCTCACGAAGCGCCTTTTGGATTAGGCCAATGGATAAGCAAAAGATCAAATAATCCACACCAAGTCTTTCGAGAGACTCATCGATAGAAGTCTTAGCCAACTCGTAATCGTGCTTATCATTCCAAAGTTTGGTGGTTAGGAAAATATCCTCACGTGCCAAATCACTATCAACAATCGCTTACCTACGGAAACCTCGTTACCGTAAATTTGTGCAGTATCAATATGTGTAACCCGCCTTAAGTGCGAAGCTAACGCTGTTATAGGCTTCTTCGCCTTCAGCAATTTGCCAAGTTCCAAAACCAATTTTAGGAATAGCAACCCCATTTGCAAGTGTATATGTTTCCATGATTTTTCACCTTTCCTTTTTTTAATAGTACTATCTTAAAAAAAGATAAGGCAAAAATGCAAAAAAATTTGCTACAGCTATTATTATGAATAGTTCCTTACTTCTTTTTCCTCTGTTCGTAACAGCCTTTGGAGATATTATTACTTGGGAAGAGAATGAATTTGTTGGTATTGTAAAAATACAATCTTCAAGACTGCGACATTATTATCAAGAGCCTGAAATATTTTCTTCAGTATTTAGATAACTCATATGTGACTGATAACTTTGAACTGGATTTATGTAGACAGGCTGTGTTAAAAACATGGTCCCTTGTCTTATAACCAATGTTTCGGTTTTGTTCCTTTACTAGCATTAGGTGCCTTTAAAGATGTGGAACATATGGATAAGCTAAAAACCTTGGAGCACATTTACCTCATGTACCAACTTACAGGCGGAGTAATGGACGATTGATAAAAGAACCACCTTCGAGTGGTTTTTCGATGAAAAACGAGTGTTAGATAAATAGCAGGTCTTTGATGAGACTCGCTTATTTTTTGGTACAAAATTTGGCACAAAAACAAAAATGACAAACAAAAAGCCTTAATTTCAAGGCTTTTTCCTGTTGATTAGATGCCCCTGCAGGGGCTCGAACCTGCGACCCATAGATTGAGAGTCTACTGCTCTACCAACTGAGCTAAGGAGGCAAATAAAAAGCTGTATTGGTGCCGAAACTTCACGGTTTGTATTGAACCCCGCGCAATTAAGCAGGTGGGCAACTCGCTCTAACTGAAGCTGTTTCCGTGTGAGACGGCCTACATGCTGTTAGAAGACTTTTGTTTCCTAATAATACAAAAATAGTCGGTCAACACTTAAATGTGAAGTCATGCACCACAGCGTTTCTATGATTATATGATACCCACTTTTTCTCAAAAAATCAAGGAAAATTAAAAAATTTTTGAAAAAGGATTTCACGAGTTTCGTAATTTATCAATGGTTTCCTTGCGTTGAGCCAGGGCCCGTTCGTATTTTTCCACTATCTTCTGGTGAGAAGTAGCTATGGTTGCGTATTTTTTTCTGGCATATAATCTTGTTTGACCCAGTGACCTGGGTAGTTATGTGGATAGAGATAGTTTTGGGCGTTGCCTAGTTCCTTGCTACCGCTATAATGTCCATCTCGCAAGTGACGTGGGATTGGTAGGTGACCGGATGATTTAAGGTCAGCCAGAGCCTTATCCATAGCTACATAGGCTGAGTTGGATTTTTGGTGAAAGTGCCAGGTCAATCACGACATTGGCAATGAGGATGCGGGCTTCAGGAAACCGATTCTTTGCGCGACATCCAAAGCAGTTACGGTATGAATCTGAGCTTCGGGATTGGCTAAGCCAATATCTTCATAAGCAATCACAGTCAAACGACGAGCTAGGCTAGGAAGATCACCAGCTTCTATCAAGCGAGCAGCATAGTGGAGACTAGCATCGACATCGGATCCACGGATGGATTTTTGCAGGGCAGAGAGAACATCATAGTGTCCATCTCCATCCTTGTCCATAGTGATGTAGCTTCTCTGAAGACTATTTTCCATGATGTCGAGCGTGATGTGACGGACACCGTCATCATTTTCTGGGGTGGAGAGAACTGCCAAATCAAGCGAATTGAAGGCAGAACGGAGATCTCCATTGGTAGATGTTGCGATAAAATCAAGGGCATCATCATCTAACTCAACAGGGAAATCAAAACCTCTTTCAGGGTCAGTCAGGGCTATTTGAACGGCCTCTTTAACATCTTGGTTAGACAAGGGTTCCAACTCAAAAATCTGAACACGACTGCGGATGGCTGGAGTGACAGAAAAGAAAGGATTTTCAGTTGTCGCCCCGATCATGATGACTAGACCACTTTCCAAAAGAGGCAGGAGAAAGTCTTGTTTAGTCTTGTCAAGACGATGAATCTCGTCTAGTAGCAGTACAAGGCCACCTGAGAATTTAGCTTCCTCAGCGATTTCTTGGAGACGTTTTTTACTATCAACAGTGGCATTGAAGGTCCGAAAAGCATACTTGGTCGTTCCAGCGATGGCTGAAGCGATACTGGTTTTTCCGATGCCTGGAGGTCCGTAGAGTATCATAGAGGATAGGCGATTGGCTTCCACCATACGGCGGATAATCTTGCCTGGTCCAACTAGATGCTCCTGACCGATGACCTGGTCGATGGTTTTGGGGCGCATACGAAGCGCGAGATTGTCTGGCATAGCAGTCCTTTCTAACATGGATTTTCTGATACGAATGTGGTAAGATGGTAGTATCTATTTTAGCATATTTCCAGTATTCGGGGCGATTGAAGAGTCGTATAGAAAGAGGACAAAATGGCAACATATGGATTTTTAGACGTTTTACAAGAAGAGTTGGACAAGAACTTTCCTTTTGATTATGAGATTAGCTGGGACAAGCGCAAACATGCGGTTGAAGTGAGTTTTCTATTAGAGGCACAAAATGCTGCAGGGGTGGAGATGTTAGATGAAGACGGAGAGGTTTCGTCAGATGATATCCTTTTTGAAGAAGCGGTACTTTTTTACAACCCTGCCAAGTCAACTATTAATGAAGAATACTATCTCACAGTCATCCCTTACCTGCCGAAGAAAGGTTTTTCTCGTGAATTTTTGAGCTTATTTTGCGCTATTCCTCAAAAGATACTGCAGAGGTTGGACTAGATGCCCTCATGGACTTTTTGGAAGACCCAGAAGCAGAAGAATTCGTCATGGAATGGAACCAAGAAGTCTTTGAAGAAGGAAAAGTTGGATTGGAAGAAGGAGAATTTTACCCTTACCCGAGGTATTAGAAAAGATTCTAAGTGGACATTTTTAAATAATGAATTCAAGGAGAAGGGGAGACTATGCTAGAAAAAAAGTTAAACAGTTTTTCAGGAGAGGTCAGCTAAAACTGAGCCGTCAGTTGATGTTCTTCCCCGCAATCGCTTTGCGGATCTAGATTTCGAGCGAGTATTGAAGTCAGGAGCTCGTCGCTTGTTAATGAGGAAGGACGCTATGCTGAGGATGGGAAAATCACAGAACTTGAATTTCCTGAAGATTTTGCGGAATTTGAATTTCTAGTTGGTTTTAAGACGGAAGAGGAAGAGCAGTTTCAGCAACTATTAGCTCGTTTAAATAGTATTGATAATGCCATTCAGTCCCATTTGGAAAGCGAGTTGCAACAACCCATCCCTCAGTATGCTAATGATCTAGGCTATACTCAGAAGAGGTGGGAGAAAACCTTTTACTTCCATCCTTGGATATTAAGTTTTGAGGAAAAACCCGCCTAATCTTCGCTATGTTGCAGATTATGTAAATGATGAGTTTACGGTTTATTTTGCTAAAAACATGGCAGATGGCAAGCATACTGGGATGCAGAGTGCTAGTAATCGAAGAAAGCTAGCTCGTATTTTTCCTAGAGAGTAATTGTTATCATAGAAAAGAGTAAATGTCATGCGAATTATTGGATAGCAGAATGGATTTCAAGGTTGCAAGATTGCCTTGATTTGTGGGGATAAGGTCTTGACTATCTTACGTGATGACAGGACGATATCCCTTGTCCCAACATGTGGGAGTTGCCAGGTGGTGGTCGTGAAGGAAACGAAAGCCCTTTCGAGTGCCTGACGCGTGAAGTTTATGAGGAATTGGGAATTCATTTAGATGAAGACTGTCTGCTTTGGAGCAAGATTTATCCTAGCGTAATCTTTAAAGACAAGCAATCGGTCTTTATGGTTGGTCAGCTAAGACAAGAACAATTTGACAATATTACCTTTGGGAATGAAGGACAGGCCTATAAACTGATGCCTATTGAGGAATTTTTGAAGTCTAAACAGGCAGTACCTCAGTTGCAGGGTAGATTGAGGGATTATTTGGAGGGAAGTTTATGATAAGACTTGAACGAGCAGGAGCAGAGGATTTGGAGACCATCATTGCGATTCAAAGAGCTAGCTTTAAGGCTGTCTATGACAAATACCAAGATGAATACGATCCTTATCTGGAGGGCTGTGAACGAATTAAGTGGAAACTAGTCGAGCGTCCCAATAGCTATTACTACTTTGTAAAGAAGATGAAAGAAAAACATCAGTTTCTACGAATTCAGACCAATGATGAGTTAACAAAAGCTTGGTTAGGGACAGCAGCGATTTTGCCTCAGTATCAAGGACAAGGGTATGGATCTAAAGGTTTAAGCTTACTGGAAAAAGAATTTCCAACCATCACACAGTGGGATTTGTGTACGGTATTACAGGATGTGGGCATGGTTGCTTTTTATGAGAAAAATGGCTACCGTCAAACTCATATCGAACCTGAAAAAGAAGGCATGGATATGGTCTACATGAAAAAATTGATTGACAAATAGAAAGGATGGTTCAGTTAAATTTCTAAACTGAGACCCGCCCTAAACACGGTGCCAAAAAGATAAACTTCTCTTAGACACAAACGTCTTCAGAGAGTTTTTCTATTTTAGCTTTGTGTTCTGAGCTAGTATCTTAATGATGGAAACATGGCAAGGTTAAAAAGTTACAGTGAAGCGTGAGGGAGAGAGTTAGTTTCCAATCTCTTGATTGAGTTAGGTGCCCAAGGGGTAGCAATTGAAGATAGCATGGACTATGTTGGAAATGTGGACCGCTTCGGTGAGATTTTCCCTGAGGTGGAGCAACAGGAAGAAATCGTGGTCACAGCCTACTATCCGGAAACGGTTGATGTGGCAACGGTTGAAGCGGACTTGCAGGCTCGCTTAGCAGAATTGACGGACTTTATGGATTTGGGAGAGGTCAAGATTGGGACGACTGCCTTGGCTGAGGAAGACTGGGCCGACAACTGGAAGAAATACTATGAACCAGCTCGCATTACCCATGACTTGACCATCGTTCCCTCATGGACAGACTATGAGGCGACGGCGGGAGAAAAGATTATCAAGCTGGACCCTGGTATGGCCTTTGGGACTGGAACACACCCGACGACTAAGATGAGTCTTTTTGCCTTGGAGCAGGTCCTTCGTGGTGGCGAAACAGTGCTAGATGTAGGGACTGGTTCAGGGGTTCTTTCTATTGCTAGCTCTCTCCTAGGTGCCAAGGAAATTTTCGCCTATGACCTAGATGATGTAGCGGTTCGAGTCGCTCAGGAAAATATTGAGCTCAACCCTGGCATGGAAAATATCCATGTAGCACCAGGTGATTTACTTAAAGGCGTGGAGATTGAGGCAGACGTCATCGTGGCCAACATCTTGGCGGATATCCTCATTCATCTGACGGATGATGCTTATCGCTTGGTCAAGGATGAAGGCTACCTGATCATGAGTGGCATTATCAAGGATAAGTGGAACATGGTGCGTGAGTCAGCAGAAGTAGCTGGATTTTCCTTGAAACCCACATGATCCAAGGGGAGTGGAATGCCTGTGTCTTCAAAAAAACTAAGGATATCTCTGGTGTGATTGGAGGCTAGCATGCAACAGTATTTTGTCAAGGGGAGTGCAATCTCTCCTGTCACTATCGAGGACAAGGAAACCAGCAAGCACATGTTTCAGGTCATGCGCTTGAAAGAAGATGACCAGGTGACCCTAGTCTTTGATGATGGGATCAAGCGCTTGGCGCGCGTGGTAAATGTAGAGGCACGTCAATTTGAGTTGGTTGAAGAATTAGCTGACAATGTGGAACTGCCAGTCCAAGTGACCATCGCATCAGGCTTCCCTAAGGGAGACAAGCTCGAGTTGATCACCCAGAAAGCAACTGAACTTGGCGCTAGCCAGATTTGGGCCTTCCCTGCTGACTGGTCAGTTGCCAAGTGGGACGGCAAGAAATTGGGCAAAAAGGTTGAGAAGTTAGAAAAAATTGCCCTTGGAGCAGCAGAGCAAAGCAAGCGGAATTTGGTACCGAGCATTACCCTTTTTGAAAAAAAAGCAGACTTTCTAGCTCAGTTCGACCAGTTTGACCGCATCGTGGTAGCTTACGAAGAGTCAGCTAAAGAAGGAGAATCAGCAGCGCTCCTACAAGCAGTCTCTAATCTTGAAAAAGGAGCTAAACTTCTCTTTATCTTTGGACCAGAAGGTGGCCTTTCACCTACGGAAATCGAATCTTTTGAAGCTAAAGGAGCTGTTCTAGCAGGACTTGGCCCTCGCATCCTACGAGCTGAAACAGCGCCACTTTATGCCCTGTCAGCCCTTAGTGTTTTATTAGAATTAGAGAAATAAGAGGAGAAAGATGGAACAAAAACACCGTTCAGAATTTCCTGAAAAGGAGCTTTGGGATTTGACAGCCCTATACCAAGATCGCGAGGGATTTCTTGCGTGCGATTGAGAAGGCGCGTGAAGATATCAATCAATTTAGTCGTGACTATAAGGGCAATCTTCACACTTTTGAAGATTTCGAGAAAGCTTTTGCGGAATTGGAGCAAATCTACATCCAGATGAGTCATATCGGTAATTACGCCTTTATGCCTCAGACGACAGACTATGCTAATGAAGATTTTGCCAATATCGCCCAAGCTGGAATGGACTTTGAGACAGATGCCAGTGTCGCCTTAACCTTCTTTAATGATGCCTTAGTGGCTGCAGATGAGGAAGTCTTGGACCGTTTGGGTAACTTACCACATTTGACGTCGGCTATTCGTCAGGCAAAAATCAAAAAAGTCCACTATCTTGGGGCTGATGTGGAGAAGGCCTTGACTAATCTGGGTGAAGTTTTCTATAGTCCACAGGATATCTATACTAAAATGCGAGCTGGCGACTTTGAAATGGCTGACTTTGAAGCCCATGGGAAGACTTACAAAAATAGCTTTGTGACCTATGAAAACTTCTACCAAAATCACGAGGATGCTGAAGTCCGTGAAAAATCTTTCCGTTCCTTCTCAGAAGGACTTCGTAAACACCAAAATACGGCAGCCGCAGCTTATTTAGCCCAAGTAAAGTCTGAAAAACTCTTGGCAGACATGAAGGGATATGACTCAGTATTTGACTATCTTTAGCTGAGCAAGAAGTAGATCGTTCCATGTTTGATCGTCAGATTGACCTCATCATGAAGGACTTTGCGCCAGTTGCTCAGAGATATCTCAAGCATGTTGCCAAGGTGAATGGTCTTGAGAGGATGACCTTTGCTGATTGGAAATTGGATTTGGATAGTGCGTTGAATCCAGAGGTTAGCATTGATGATGCCTACGATTTGGTCATGAAGTCAGTAGAACCTTTGGGACAAGAATATTGTCAGGAAGTTGCTCGCTATCAAGAAGAGCGTTGGGTGGACTTCGCTGCCAATAGTGGCAAGGATTCTGGCGGTTATGTGGCGGATCCATATCGCGTGCACCCTTATGTCCTTATGAGCTGGACAGGCCGTTTGAGCGACGTCTATACCTTGATTCATGAAATTGGTCACTCTGGTCAATTTATTTTTTCTGACAATCACCAAAGTTACTTCAATGCCCATATGTCGACTTACTACGTCGAAGCGCCGTCAACCTTCAATGAATTGCTTTTAAGTGATTATTTGGAACATCAGTCTGACGACCCTCGTCAAAAACGCTTTGCCCTTGCACATCGTTTGACAGACACCTACTTCCATAACTTTATTACCCACCTCTTGGAAGCAGCCTTCCAGCGTAAGGTTTATAAATTGATTGAAGAAGGAGAAACCTTCGGAGCAAGCAAACTTAACAGCATTATGAAGGAAGTCTTGACGGATTTCTGGGGAGATGCCATTGAAATTGACGACGATGTGGCTTTGACTTGGATGCGTCAAGCTCACTACTATATGGGCTTGTATAGTTACACCTACTCAGCTGGACTAGTCATCTCGACAGCGGGTTACCTTCATCTGAAACATTCAGAAACTGGAGCTGAAGATTGGCTCAATCTCCTCAAATCAGGTGGTAGCAAGACACCACTTGAATCAGCCATGATTATCGGAGCGGATATCTCAACGGATAAACCACTCTGTGATACCATCCAGTTCTTGTCTGATACAGTTGATCAGATTATAGCTTACAGTGCCCAGTTGGAAGAATAAAATCATAAAAGTGCAACAATAGAGTTATATTGTTGAGATTTTTAGAATGACATTTATTTAATAAAGTTTACTGAAGACTTTGTCTTCAGAATGTGCGTTATTATAGGTCTATCGGTTGGATTTTATATCTTGTCGTGGGCGATTAGACTAGGGAAAATACTTAGAAAAGGACGGAGATGATAGTGCGTTTCAATAAAAAACTTAGCTTGCTTATCATTGGAATTGCTATGCCGATTTTGTTTATGATTTGGAAATTCAGTCAGCCTGTTCTTCCAAAAACTTATCAGGAAGCTGTTCAGTACACGAAAGCAATCAATATGAAAGAAATGCGCTCCAAACTTGCAAATGGCGACGAGTTTGTCGTCTACATTGGAAGAGAATCCTGTCCCTACTGTCAAAAGTTTGTGCCCAATTTGGCTCTAGCGATTCAAAAAAGTCACCAGACGGTCTATTATTTGGATAGTGATTCTGATGAAAAGGATGAGATTACAGCCTTTGCAAAAGAAATGGATATCCAAACTGTTCCGAATCTTTCAGTCTATCAAAATGGTAGTAAATCACGTTATTTAGAGCAAGGAAGTTCCGCTAGTCTTGAAGAAATCCTTTCATTTCTGAAGCATGAATAGGACAGAAAGATTATTTTCACTAACAAAAAAATGACTCTGGAAATTGGAGTCGTAGAGATGATAAAAGAGGTTGGATTATTTTCCAACCTCTTTTTTATCTTAATGGAATTGCATACCACCATCGACGATAATGGTTTGACCTGTAATGTAGTTTGAATCTGGTCCAGCAAGGAAGCTAACCGCTGCAGCGACATCTTCTGGCTCAGATAGGCGTTTCAATGTAATATCTTTTGCGAATGTTTGCATACCCCATTCGTCGTCTTTTCCTGCATTTTTCCCAACTTCGTGAGCGATATCATACATCATTGGAGTCTTAACGATACCAGGTGCATACGCATTAACAGTGATGCCTGAGTCAGCTAAATCACGCGCCAATGTTTGAGTAATACCACGAACAGCGAATTTTGTACCACCATAAACAGTCAAGTTTGGATTTCCAACAACACCTGCTTGAGAAGTAGCGTTGATGATTTTACCACCGTGACCTAGTGCTTTAAATTGAGCTTGAGCAGCTTGTGCTCCCCAGATTACCCCACCGACGTTAATAGCAAAGGTACGATTGAACTGTTCTTCTGTAATCGTATCTAGAGGTGTAGTCGGAGCGACACCAGCGTTGTTTACCACAACATTTAAGTCTCCGAAATGGTCTACAACTTTTTGGAAAGCTGCAGCAACCTCTGCTTGTTTAGACACATCAGCTACAACAGCTAAAGCATTCTCTGCTGACAATTCAGCAACTGCTTTTTCAGCTGTTTCAGCATTGTAGTCTAATACCCCAACCTTAAAAACCATCTTGGACCAAGCGTTTTGCGATTGCAAAACCGATTCCTTGACCTGCACCTGTAACAATAGCTACTTTAGACATATGATTCCTCCTTTGGTATCCGTGATACCATTTCAACGTTCATAAAAGAACAGCAAAGGGTTATAAGTGAGTTGTGATAGACTCTAAAAGAAGTCCTATCGCTTTTTAGTATACAACTTTGTGAAATTTGTGTCAAACAAAGACTTGGTTTTGGAAAAAATTAACCCTCTAAGAGTGAAAAAACTATCTGAGACTGGAGCTGAAGACTGGCTCAATCTCCTCAAATCAGGTGCCACTTGAGTCTGCTATGATTATCGGAGCAGATATCTCAACTAATAAACCTCTCCGCGATACCATTCAGTTCTTGTCTAATACTGTTGATAAGATTATCGCCTACAGTGCTGAGTTATGAGTATAAGCAAAACAGATTGGATTTTTCCAATCTGTTTTGCTTATCCCCAAAAGCTATCTTCTTCAGCTTGATCTGAAGAGAAGAGCCAAACTTCTTTGATTTTCCCGTCTTCAATACGGAAGAGGTCAATCCCGTTCATATTGAGTTCAGTACCATCAGCCCGTGTTCCAAGAAAAGTAACATTAGCTGCGATTAAATCCTTATTGTCAGAAACCCAATTTGTTATCACCTTAAAGGTTCCATTAGTTTTCTCAGCAAATGTAGCTAGGTGAGTTCCTAGCTTGTCCTTACCAACAACTGTACCAGATATACTATGAGTACCAGGTTGATGCCAGACAATATCGTCTGCCATCGTTTCAAAGACACCAGGAAAGTCACCAGCAATTAAAGCTTGGTTATAAGTATTGAAAATTTCTAAGTTTGTTGACATATCTATTCTCCATTTCTTTTTTATGATATAATTGTAACAGTTACAATCGAAAAAACAAGTAGACACTTTTTCGATAGCTGGTATCAAAAAGTAGTACTATTATTGATACTAAAAGATTAAATTTTTTAAAAAAATAGAAAGAAGATATTTTATGCCAAATAAAGTGAGTGAGTATGGTATTTGTCCATTTGCGACAACGCAGAGGGTTTTAACGGGGAAATGGGCACTGGTAATCATTTATCAGTTGAGTACGGGTACTAAACGATTTAAAGAATTGCAGAGATTATTGCCTGGGATTACTCAAACTATTTTGACACGTCATCTCCGTCAATTAGAAAAGGATAAGATTATTCAACGAAAGGTCTATGCAGAAGTTCCCCACGAGGTTGAGTACAGCTTAACAGAAATGGGACAGGAATTCAGAGTTGTTTTAGATGCTGTCGAGAAATGGGGTCTGGATTATATCAAGTTGTTAGAAATGTAGAGGTATTGACCATGTATCAAGAGTTACTTAGAAAAATAGCAGAAGAAAAACCAAGTTATAACCAGGAGGAACTCCAGTGGTTACTTGAGCACTTAGGGGATTCGAGTCCAGAAATTCGCGATGAATTGGTTTTTACCAGTTTGGCTAGAGGGATCCAAGAAGAGTTATTTACAAAGGAGCAATTTCAATTTATATCTGCTATGATTGTTTCTGATGGTGGATTAGATAAAGAGCTCGATAAGCTAGGAACTTCAACGCTTGAACGTTCTTTTAGGGCACTTATTTATGCCAATCTCTTATCTGCCGATGGCAACCAACACTCTATTTATTATCAAGTGCTTAAAACTGATATCAAAAATACGATGCTCGATCAAGGGTTGCACTACCTTGAAAAAGAAGAGGATACGACTGGTTTTTCAAGCCAGTATGGTTGGGTACATGCTTTTGCGCATGGAGCTGATCTCTTGACTGAAGTCGTTTGTCATCCAGACTTTTCTGCAAGTCGAATTTATGAGGTGTTTGAGATCCTTGGTCAACTGTTTAAAAGAATTTCGATTCGATTTATAGATGATGAGGAATGGCGCTTAGCCAGAGTGCTTTACGAACCTATTTTGCAAGGCAAGGTGGATCAAGCGACACTAACCTCTTGGATAAAGTTACTTGATTTCCCGATAGAAGAGACGGAAGATTTTTATAAATTTTCCAATTTTAGATCTTGTCTATTAGAAGTCTATGTACAACTCGACCAGAGAAATAGTTTACAAGATGACTTGAAAGAAGCAATTCAATCTTTTCAATATTAGATTTCGACTATTAAATGTGAAAACTTACACAAAATTTCCAAGCACATTTCTTGAAACCCTTTCCTCCTTCTGATAGACTAATACATAGTTTGAAAAAAGGAGACTTAATATGAAAAAATTTGTTGCTGAATTAATCGGTACTTTTATGCTTGTGTTCATCGGAACAGGAGCTGTTGTTTTTGGAAATGGTGTTGAAGGTCTTGGACACCTTGGAATTGCTCTTGCCTTTTGGTTTGGCAATCGTAGTCGCGACTTTCTCAATCGGAACTGTTTCAGGTGCTCACTTGAACCCAGCTGTTTCTATCGCTATGTTTGTGAACAAACGTTTGTCATCTTCAGAGCTTGTAAACTACATCCTTGGTCAAGTAGTTGGTGCTTTCCTTAGCATCTGTTTCTGTATTCTTCCTCTTGGCAAATTCAGGTATGTCAACTGCAAGTCTTGGTGAAAAATGCCTTGGCAAACGGTGTAACTGTCTTTGGTGGTTTCTTGTTTGAAACAATCGCAACATTCTTGTTTGTTTTTGGTGATCATGACTGTAACTTCAGCAAGCAAAGGGAATGGCGCAATCGCTGGTTTGGTGATCGGTTTGTCATTGACAGCTTTGATTCTAGCTGGCTTGAACATCACTGGACTTTCAGTAAACCCAGCTCGTAGCTTGGCTCCTGCTGTATTGGTAGGTGGCGACTCTTCAACAAGTTTGGATTTTTCATCCTTGCACCAATCGTTGGTGGAGTTCTTGCGACCCTTGTTGCTAAAAACTTCCTTGGAACTGAAGAATAATTGAAACTTAAAAAAAGCCTTGCTTCTCATCTTGAGGAACAGGGCTTTTTTTCGTATGATACTCTTCGAAAATCTCTTCAAACCACGTCAGCTCTATCTGCAACCTCAAAACAGTGTTTTTGAGCTGACTTCGTCAGTCTTATCCACAACCTCAAAGCAGTGCTTTTGAGCAACCTCTGACTAGCTTCCTAGTATGCTTTTTGATTTTCATTGAGTATGAGTTTAACGGTTGTCAATTTTTCTCTGGATAGAGGTCATGTTGGAAGAGGCGTTGTTCTGCCAATCCTTCATACTTGGTTCCAGGTCTACCGTAGTTGTAGTAGGGGTCGATTGAAATGCCACCGCGAGGTGTAAATTTTTCCCCAGACTTCTAAATAGCGAGGGTCTAGCAAGTTGACCAAGTCTTTCCCGATAGTGTTGATACAGTTTTCATGAAAATCTCCATGGTTTCGGTAGCTAAAGAGGTAGAGTTTGAGGGACTTTTGACTCGACACAGAGCTTGTCAGGAATGTAGGAAATATAAATAGTTGCAAAGTCTGGCTGAGCAGTGATGGGACAAAGTGAGGTAAATTCAGGGCAGTTGAACTTGATGAAATAGTCATTTTCCACATGACGATTGTCAAAGGATTCGAGGACTTCGGGTTGATATTCGAAAATGTAGTTGGTTTCTTTGTTGCCGAGGAGGCTGAGGTTTTTCATTTCTTCTTGTTGTGACATGATTTTTTCTTTCTAATCTTAAACACCACGTTGGTTGTCGTAGAGGAGGGTATGGAGTTGAGGAAGGACGCGGACATTGCCCCAGCTATCGTCGGCAGCGACACGTTCCCAGAGTTCTTTGAGGCGGTCCAGTTGGTCTTGGACAATATTGCCTGTAGCCTTGGGTTCAGGATTTCCTGCCGATAAGAAGAGGACATCTGGTTGGTAGCGTTCTTGAATACCTTTGGCAAAGGCTAGATCTGCATCATCAAAGACAGGGATTTTAAAGGTTACTTTGTCTGGGTCTAGTTGGGAAACGATAAAGTCCAAGGTCTCAAAGTTGACTTCCATCTTGGAGGAAGGAGGCTTAGGACTCAGAGTGACTTGGTCGATATCTTTTAACCAATTTTGCCAGCGAGAGCCTTGGGTCTCAACAGCTAGAGTGACACCACGTTCCTTGAGTTTGGTGACCAGCTCAGCCATGTTAGCTGCTAGGATAGCAGGATTTCCACCAGATAGGGTGACGTAGTCATAGCTTCCTAGTTTGTCTAACTCAGCGATTACTTCATCAGCTGTCATACGAGTTGGTTTTTCAGAACCGTCCCAAGTAAAGGCGGAATCGCACCAGTCGCAGTGGTAGTCGCAACCAGCAGTGCGGACAAACATGGTTTTCTGGCCAATAGCACGACCTTCACCTTGAAAGGTAGGCCCAAAAATTTCTAGAACTGGTAGTTTGAGGACACGTTCCTTAGTCATCTAACCACTCCCGTCTAAACTCTGCAAAGGCAGTCGGAGTTTCATAGAGGCGAACATATTCCAAACGGAGACCGCGCTCGTCTGGCAACTCTTGGCTCATGGTTTGGAAAATCCAGTAAACCATATTTTCAGCAGTCGTATTCATGTAGGGCAGGGTTTCATTGAGATAGCGATGATCCAAGTGGGGCTCTAAGTAGTCCTTGTAGATAGCTTTGATGTCTCCGAAATCGTAGGTCATACCTCTATCATCTAAAAATCCACTGACAGCGATTTGCAGATGATAGGTGTGACCGTGTAGGATTTGCATTTTTCCTTCATAGTGAAAGAGGTGGTGGGCGACATCGAAGGTAAATTCTTTTTGAGACTAAGGTTCTGTGAGGATTGTAGACAAGAGATTCCCCAGTTTCTTGTTTGATTTCTTTGGGGGCAAAAAACATCAGGCCTCTCCTTTCTGAGAGAGATAAACCTCTAAACCATGTTGGCGTAGATGGCAGGCAGGACAATCTCCACAACCAGTACCGATAATCCCATTGTAGCAGGTCAAGGTCTTCTCACGAACGTAGTCAAAGGCACCAAGTTGGTCAGCTAATTCCCAAGTTTCAGCCTTGTCTAGCCACATGAGAGGCGTTTGGATCACAAAGTCGTAATCCATAGCAAGGTTGAGCGTGACATTGAGTGATTTGACAAAGACATCCCGACAGTCAGGATAACCTGAGAAGTCTGTTTCGCACACTCCTGTCACGATATCCGTAATTCCACGCCGCTTGGCAAGGACTGCCGCAAAGGACAGAAAGAGATGATTGCGACCGTCAACGAAGGTATTAGGAACCTCTCCTTCTTTTTTGCTCAATTTCTAAATCTGAAGTCAAGGCATTTTTCAGTAATTTGTCCTAGCAGAGACATATCTAGGATATGATGACGAATTCCTTGTTCCTCAGCGATTTCTTTTGGCCACTTGAATTTCTAAATGGTGGCGTTGACCGTAGGCAAAGGTAACGGCTTCGACCCTTTTCATAGTGTTGCTTTGGTCCCAGAAAAGGCAGGTTGTTGAATCTTGACCGCCGCTAAAGACGACCAAGGCTGATTGACGTTTCATAGTACTCCTTCCAAAAATGGGAAATGTTCAAAGCACGCAAAAAGCTCCCTAGAGGGAGCTAAAAAATACCAAGTAGAGGTTTTTTTTAGCGATGGCATGTCCCAAACATCGTAATATTCTAGTTACAGTCTAGCATATTTTTTGAAAAATGGCAAAGGGCAAGAAAAAAGAGACCAAATGAATGCATTTGGTCTCTCCTTTGATTAGCTTAATTCAGCAACGATAGCTTTGATTTGTTCTGCTGTGTGAACACCAGCCACTTGTTTAACCACTTGTCCATCTTTCTTGAAGAGAAGAGTAGGGATAGACATGATACCAAATGCACGAGCTGTATTCGGATTTTTCATCAACATCCATTTTAACGATCTTTCAAAGACATCTTCTGAAAGTTCTTCAGACAATTTGTCCAAGATTGGACCTTGCATACGACATGGACCACACCAAGTTGCCCAGAAGTCTACCAAGACCAATCCGTCTTTAGTTTCTTGTTCAAATGTTGCATCTGTAATTGCTTTTGCCATAGTATTTCTCCTTTTTAATTATATTGGCTTAAATCTTGTTTCATGAGATAGAAGAAAACATCTCCATAAGTCCCATGGTAGTCCAAATCATGTCCCTTGTAGGTTACTTTTTTTGGACAGGGTAGTAGTCTGCGACACCAATCAGGCAGGCATGTTGAGAACGTTCAAATTCTTCGTATGACTCGAAGGTCATGGTTCTCTCTTGCTTGCTGGCATCAAGATAAGTGATTTCAATCATAGGATTCTCCTTTACTAAATCATATCTTCATTTTACTCCTCAAAAAAAGGAATGTCAAGAAAATTGATTGCGCACGCAAGTTTTTTTGTAAAAATTTTAGAAAAGCCAACTCTGCTTTTTGTTTCAAGGCTTTCTTCAACAGCTTTTTTTGTAGATAGGCAAGAGTCGTCTGACCCTCGCTAGTGAGGCAGATAAAACTAGCTCGCTTGTCCTGGTCACAACATCTCCGACTAAGTAAAGCACAGTTTTTGGCTTCTAGGCGTGCCACCATTCGTGATACTGCACTTGGACTCAGATGGAGTTTGTCTGGCAGGTCAATCTGTCTCAAAGATTTTTTTCTTGAGCCTGATTTAAAAAAAGTGCAAGAGATAGAATTCTTTGAGCGTTAGACTTTGGTCACTCTGCTCAGCAATCGTTTGCTCTAAAAAGATCTTCTAGCTCTACTTGTCGGCGGTTGAAGTCAAACCATTTTTCTAAGTAAGTCATATCAATCTCCTTTTCTATATGATAGTTATAAACAGATTTTTGCTATCTGAGATGCTTGCGCACGCAATTAGTATACAACTTTTTTGGAGATGAGATAGCAAGAAGGATGTTTCTTGTGTATTTCCTTGAAATTTTTCTGAAAAAAAGTAGTAAACTGGTATGCAGAAAGTCTATTTGTGGAGTAAACGATGAAAGTTATATGTTCAGTTAATGATTCTCTTTGTCATTTCACTGATTGGTGAGGGAATCTCTAGCTTTTTTTCCATTTGCCTATTCCTGGAAGCATTATCGGTTTGATTATTTTATTTTTAGCCTTGCAGTTCAAGTGGTTGCGGGTACGTCATGTCAACATGGTTGGGAATTTTTCTCCTAGCTAATATGACTATCCTCTTTCTACCTCCTGCAGTTGGGATTATGGAGAAATTTGATGTGATTGCTCCTTATTTATTGCCCATTGTCTTGATTGTCTTTTTTGCAGACAGTTATCAATATTATCTTGATTGCGCTTTGGTAGTTCAGTTTATCAAAAAAAGCGTTATGAAGGAGATTACGAAGAAAGAGGTGCTAAATGAGCGAATTTGTATCCAATCCACTTTTTTGGGATAGCCTTGTCTATCTTTGGCTTATCTTGGAGGCATGATTATCTTTAGACGGTATCCCTCATCCTCTGACGACTCCCTTGTCTGCTAGCAACTTTATTTATCATTGCTTTTTCTGAAAACTGACTGGTATTTCTTATGTTGCCTATTATCAAGGTGGGGTCTACCTCAATAACTTGATTGTTCCCTCAACAGTAGCTCTAGGGATTCCTCTCTATAAGAGTTTTCACCTCATGAAAGCACCATGTTAGAAGTATTCTACTCAGTAGTCTTTCTTTAGCTGTCATTGTAAATACAGTTTTTACAGCACTTTAGTTGCAAAAATTTTTTTCGGTATGGATTTCTTCTTAGCGATTTCGCTTTTTTTCCAAAGTCTGTAACGACTGCGATGGCAGTTGGGAATTACGGATAAAGCTTCAAGGGATCAGCGACGATCACCTTGGTAGTTGTGGTAGCAACTGGCATTTCTGACTAGCGTTATTGGACCAACACTTTTAAAATGGCTCAAAAGATTGACGACCCAGTAGCTGTTGGTCTTGCTCTTGGAGGAACTGGTCACGCAGTTGGGACTGGGAACAGCCTTTTCGCTATGGACCAGTCGCTGGTGCTATGGGCAGGACTAGCCATCGGTGTCACCGGTATTCTCTATGTATTTATCAGTCCCATCGTAGCTGGTTTGATATTGAGTTAAAAATCAAGAATGTTATATTTCTTTTAGTAAGAATAAAAGCCCCTATCTTTATTTTGCTAGGGGGTTTCATTCGATTATTGAAGTTTACTTTGTTCTTTAAGATATAGTAGGTACCAAGATAGAAGCCGACGCTAAGGATTAAGTCTTTGAAAATTTCAAAGGATAATACCCAATTGTAGTCGAAATCGATGCGAAGATTTAGGGTGATAAAACCAAGGACTATTTGGATAGCGATGTAGGCGACAACCGCAAGAGCTGTACGGTATTCATTAAAGAGTTGACCGATAGAGATAGAAAAGTAGATACAAAGGATACTTGCAAGAGTGTTAACAATATAGGAAATCAAGGCTAACCAGAAATCATCTTGATAATTTTTTTGAGAATAAAACTCGGCAACGTTGGATATGAAGGCGTCTGGTTGAATCATGGCAATGATAATGTAAAGACTCAAAAAGAAATACTACTGTACTTGCCAAAGACCAAACAAAGGCTCCAAGGAGTTTAGAGGAGAGAATCTGGTGCTCAGATACTGGAAGGGTGAGGGTTAGATAGCCACGACGATCATAAACGCTTCCCTTTAAATCGTTGAATAATCAAAAATCAAGGTTGAGATACCCAAAGTAATAACCAGACCCCCAAAAACCAGAGATAGAAAGACTAACATGACAACGCCCTTGTCTTGATAATAGGTGCTTGAGAGGGTCTGCCCTGAATTCCTATGATGACAGATAGGGAGAGTACAGCGACATAGAGGGCTAAAAACCATTTGTTGACATTTTTAAATTCATAACGAACTAAATTCCAAAAACATAATAATCTCCTTTATCTAGGCTTTGAATTCGTGACGGAAGAGCTGGTCGATAGACTCTCCAGATTCATAGCGAATATCATCCACATTTCCCTTGACGGACGACTTTTTCCGTCCTTGAGGAAGACAATCTCATCCAAGATTGGTTCGATGTCGGAAATCAAGTGAGTTGAAATCAAGACAGTCGAAGTTGGAGAGTAATTGTTGATGATGGTGTTCAAGATGTAGTCACGAGTCGCAGGGGATCGACACCACCGATTGGTTCGTCAAGGACGTATAGACGAGCGTCACGACTCATGACCAGGATCAACTGAACTTTTTCTTTGTTTCCCTTTTTGAGAGTTTCTTGAAACAGCTATTCTCGTCGATACCAAGGTCACGAAGAAGACCTTGAGCACGTTCGAGATTGAAAATCTTTATAGAAGGTCTTGAAAAAGGTAAGAGCTTCTTTGACCTTTCATCTGTTCGTTGAGATAGGTCGTATCAGGTAGATAAGAAACAATAGCCTTAGTTGCTGGGCTTGGTTCCATACCATTGATGAGGATACGCCCTTGCTCTGGTTGGAGTAAACCGTTGATTAGTTTAATCAAGGTTGTCTTTTCCAGAACCGTTTGGGCCAAGGAGACCCACAATCTTTCCTGCTGGGAATTTCAAGGGAAACATTTTTGAAGAGCAGGGCTTGCTCCATAGAATTTTTGAAACATTTTTCAAACGTTAACAAGGTCATAGTCTAAACTCCTTCAATATAATCTCTCAAAACAGTTGGTAGTTCTTCTTTTTCATAGCCAAATTCTACCATGCCTGTTACAAACTGTCTGCAACTGTTCTTCTGATAGTTGCTTCCGGGATTGGAGGATTAAGTCCAAGTCCTCGGTGACAAAACGTCCAGCAGTCCGCTTGGTGTATACGAAAGCCTTCTCTTTCTAGGTCTGATAGGGCACGTTGGATGGTATTAGGATTGACGCCAGCCTCACTAGCCAGTTCTCTGACAGTTGGCAGTTGTTGGTTGGGTTCTAGTTTATGAGAAACGATTTGCAGTTTGATCTTTATCCATTATCTGCAAATAAATGGGTTTGTTGTTATCAAATGTCCAGGACATCACGGTCTCCTTTCTACAACTTCTTTTTGTGTCACTTAAATAATACAACTAAACAAAAAACTTGTCAAGCCAAAAGGAGAATTATTTTGGGAATTGCTTAAAAAAAATGGTATAATGAAAAGAAAACGACAAGGAGGGGAAGGCATGCGTTGTCCAAAATGTGGCGCTACTAAATCCAGTGTTATCGATAGTCGCCAGGCCGAAGAAGGAAATACCATTAGACGTAGACGTGAGTGTGAAGAATGTCAACACCGTTTCACAACCTATGAACGAGTTGAAGAGAGAACACTAGTAGTTGTCAAAAAAGATGGTACACGGGAACAATTTTCAAGAGATAAAATCTTTAACGGGATTATTCGCTCAGCCCAGAAACGTCCAGTATCTAGTGATGAAATTGGCATGGTCGTCAATCGTATCGAACAAAAACTCCTCAGTCGCAATGATAATGAAATTCAGAGCGAAGATATTGGTTCGCTCGTCATGGAAGAGTTAGCTGAACTCGACGAAATCACATACGTTCGTTTCGCCAGCGTCTATCGTAGCTTTAAAGACGTGAGTGAGCTCGAGAATCTTCTCAAACAAATTACGCAATCTTCAAAGAAGAAAAAGGAAAAATAAATGAAGCCTAATGATCGTTTTTCTTTTCTAAAGAATAATCGGGTGTCGCAAGATCCCACAACTCTGGTGCAGTGCTACCTCCCGATTATCGGTCAGGATGCGCTGAGTCTTTACCTTTATACCTTAGCTTTTTTTGGGATGATGGACAAAAAGAACACCTGTTTGCGCTATCCTCAATCATCTCAATTTTGGGATGGATAGGCTGTTAAAAGGCTTTTAAAAATCTTATCAGCTTTCAATTTGGTTACCCTCTATCAAAAGGGTGACGTCTATGAACTTGTTATTCATCCAACACTTTCTCAATCTGACTTTCTTGCGTCATACGGTGTATCGTACCTTTGTTGGAGAAAAAGATTGGCGATACAGCAGTTTCTGATTTGCGCCAAGAGCAGGCAGATGGAGAAGCTTTGACTGTTCCTTTGAGTCAGGCCTTTTCCAGAGATAGAAGAATTGGCTAGTCATGATGAGACACCAGTAAAAAGCTGATTTTTAAAAATGATTTTTGATTTGGAGCATTTTCGTCAGCTCATGGCGAGAGATAATCTCCGTTTCCAAGATGAACAGTCAGATGTTTTAGAGTTATTTAAAATCGCTGATGAGAAAAAAATGGACCTGGTTTGAAACCTATCAATAGCCAAAAGGAACAGCAGTTTCTCAAGTCATTTCTATCAAGCGTATGCGTGAAAAAAATTAGCGCAAAAAGTCTGTTTCATCGGACTTTTAGTCCCTAAAGAAGCGACCATTATCCGAGAAGCTAAAAAGTAAAACGGCCCTAGAATTTTTTTAGCGGGAATCAAACAAACCCGAAATGCAGGAATTATCCAAGCTGAACGCGATTTGCTAAAACAGATGGCAGACCTAGGCTTGCTTGATGAAGTTATCAATGTCGTTATACTCTTGACCTTCAATAAGGTTGATTCGGCCAATCTCAATGAAAAAAATATGCCATGAAAGTGGCTAATGATTACTCTTATAACAAGATTCGTTCTGCTGAAGAAGCTGTACTTCGAATCAGAGAGAAGAATCAAAAAGGGCAGGAACAAAAATCAGCGAAGACCAAGCCAAGCCAAAAGCAATGTCCCGAAAATGGAGTAATCCAGAATATAAAAATGAAACCAGCGAAGAAACTCGCTTGGAATTAGAACGTAAGAAAAAAAGAAATGTTAGATCGATTAGGAAAAAGGAGGAGACTAGATGGAAAGTGTAGGAGATGTGCTTAAAAGATCATCCCAGCCGTTTTTCAATACCAGGACCTGGTCCAGCAGATTGTAAAAAGATCCTGATGTTGCGACTTTTTATCCAGAAGGAATCTCTCAGTCAAGAGGAATTGAATCGTAGTATCTCTAAGTTTAACCAATACATCACCGAGCGAGATAAGTTCCTTCGTGGAGATACAGACTATATCGCGCGTGGCTATAAGCCAATTCTAGTTATGAATCATGGTTACGCAGATGTATCCTATGAGGAAACTCCGGAACTGATTGCGACTGAGAAAAGAAGCAGCTATCAAGAACCGTCTCAGACTGATTAATCTTCCAGCTAGTCTTAAAAAAAGCTAGTTTAGCTCAAGTTGATTTGGATGATTTGGGACGTTTGCCAGTTTTTGAAAAAGCTCTTTACCTTTTGTTGAGCAATATCCAGCCATCCGTAAAAGGTCTCTATCTCTACGGAGACTTTGGGGTAGGAAAGAGCTTTTATGGTGGCTGCCCTAGCCCATGACTTTGTCAGAAAAACGTGGCGTTTCATCAACTCTTCTTCACTATCCTAGCTTTGTCATTGATGTCAAAAAAATGCTATCGGTGATGGGAAATGTTAAGATTTGGTGGATGAAATCAAGCAAGCTGAAGTCTTGATTTTTGGATGATATTGGCGCTGAGCAATCAACACCTTGGGTTCGTGATGAAGTCTTGCAAGTCATTCTTCAGTATCGTATGCAAGAAGATTTACCAACCTTTTTTACTTCCAACTTTCAATTTTGAAGATTTGGAAAAAAACATTTTGCAAAAAGGCAAGAACGGAAATGATGAAACTTGGGAAGCTAGACGTGTCATGGAGCGTATCCGTTATTTAGCAGAGGAAACAAGATTAGAAGGAGAAAATCGTCGATGACAGAAACGATTAAATTAATGCAAAGCTCACTCATCAGTGCGCAGATTTAAAGGAAGAAGAGATTCCCTCAAGAGGACTTGAATGAGATTTTAACAGCTGCCCAAATGGCTTCTTCTTGGAAAAAAATTTCCAATCTTATTCTGTGATTCTAGTCAGAAGTCAAGAAAAGAAAGATGCTCTTTTTGAGCTGGTTCCTCAGGAAGCGATTCGTCAGTCTGCCGCCTTCCTCCTCTTTGTAGGAGATTTAAACCGTGCAGAAAAAGGAGCTCGTCTCCATACCGATACTTTTCCAACCTCAAGGAGTGGAAGGTCTCCTAATCACTTCTAGTGGATGCAGCATTTGGCTGGGACAGAAATACCTTTGCTTGCAGCAGAAAGCCTTGGCTATGGTGGAGTAATTATCGGTTTGGTGCGTTACAAATCTGCTGAGTTAGCAGAATTGTTCAAGCTTCCTGACTATACCTACCCAGTTTTTGGGATTGCACTCGGTGTGCCGAACCAAAAACATGATGTAAAACCAAGATTGCCACTAGAGAATGTTGTTTTTGAGGAAGAATACCAAGAACAAACAGCTGAGGCTATTGAAGCCTATGACCGTGTGCAGACCGAATATGCAGGAGCTCGTGCGACTACCACTTGGAGTCAACGTCTTGCAGAGCAATTCGGTCAGCCTGAACCAAGCTCAACTAGAGAAAATCTTGAACAAAAGAACTTATTATAGAAAGTGAGAAAACATGGCCTTACCAACTGTTGCCATCGTAGGACGTCCCAATGTTGGGAAATCAACCCTGTTTAACCGTATTGCAGGGGAACGCATCTCAATCGTAGAAGATGTCGAAGGAGTGACACGGGACCGTATCTATGCTACTGGTGAATGGCTCAACCGTTCTTTCAGTATGATTGATACTGGAGGGATTGATGATGTTGATGCTCCATTTATGGAACAAATCAAGCACCAGGCAGAGATTGCCATGGAAGAAGCTGATGTCATCGTTTTTGTAGTTTCTGGAAAAGAAGGCATCACAGATGCTGACGAATACGTAGCACGTAAACTCTATAAAACTCATAAACCTGTTATCCTTGCAGTTAACAAGGTTGATAATCCGGAAATGAGAAATGATATCTATGATTTCTATGCTCTTGGATTAGGAGAGCCATTGCCAATTTCATCTGTGCACGGGATTGGTACAGGGGATGTATTAGATGCCATCGTCGAAAATCTTCCACATGAAGTCGAAGATGAAAATCCAGATGTCATTAAATTCAGCTTGATTGGTCGCCCTAATGTCGGAAAATCTAGCTTGATCAATGCCATTTTGGGAGAAGACCGCGTGATTGCCAGTCCTGTAGCTGGTACAACTCGTGATGCCATTGATACACATTTTACAGATGCGGATGGCCAAGAGTTTACCATGATTGATACGGCTGGTATGCGTAAGTCTGGTAAAGTCTATGAAAACACAGAGAAATACTCAGTCATGCGTGCCATGCGAGCTATTGACCGTTCAGATGTAGTCTTGATGGTCCTCAATGCCGAAGAAGGCATCCGTGAGTATGATAAGCGTATCGCTGGATTTGCCCACGAAGCTGGTAAAGGGATGATTATCGTAGTTAACAAATGGGACACGCTTGAAAAAGACAACCACACCATGAAAAACTGGGAAGAAGATATCCGTGAGCAGTTCCAATACTTGCCTTACGCACCGATTATCTTTGTTTCGGCTTTGACCAAGCAACGTCTCCACAAACTTCCAGAGATGATTAAACAAATCAGCGAGAGTCAAAATACCCGTATCCCATCAGCAGTCTTGAATGATGTCATTATGGATGCTATCGCCATCAACCCAACACCGACAGACAAAGGGAAACGTCTCAAGATCTTCTATGCGACTCAAGTGGCAACTAAACCACCGACATTTGTGATTTTTGTCAACGAAGAAGAACTGATGCACTTCTCTTACCTACGTTTCTTGGAAAATCAAATCCGCAAGGCCTTCGTCTTTGAAGGAACGCCAATCCATCTGATCGCAAGAAAACGGAAATAAAATGATAAAAAGAAGAAGGTTAACAGACCTTCTTTTTTTGTAGATGATACCAAGAGCGTAGATCTAAATCTGTCATCAAATTAACATCATTTTTCCTAGTCCTTGTCACGGTTTTTGTAATGGAAAACGTACTTTCTTTGTAAGATTCAAAAATGCTATAATGCTCTAAACAATTTTTCCTTGCATAAGGAGGTTATTATGAAAAAAGATAGATTGTTAAAGTATCCTTTCTTGGTGCGTCTACTTGGATTGCTAATGGCATTTTTCTTCCTATCAGCATTCACTGCACCTGAAAAACCAGACTATGGTATCTATGACCCAAATCATTATTTGACAGAGGAAGTAGTTACTCAGATTCGTGATTTGAATGAATCCAATAGTCAAAAGGCAGAAAAGCTTCAAATAGGTGTCTATATCGTAGATAGTCTGGAAGGAGAAAGCATTGAAACGGTGGCTAATGAAACTGCCAGGGCTTGGAAGATTGGCTATTCAGGAGATAATTTTGGAAGTCTCATTGTAGTAGCTGTTCAAGACCGTAAATCAAGAATTGAAACCAGTAATAACACCGCCATTAGGATAACGGACTATCAAACCAAGCAGATCTTGGCAGCCAGCCGTACAGATTTTAAAACTGGTGACTATGGCAAAGGAATTCTAGCGATTGCCAAAGGCTTGGACAATCAGTTTTATAGAGGAAGTGGAACATTTCCATCTGATGAATCCTCTGATATCAAACGTTATTCTGATAGCATCAGTGGGAAAAAAACGAGTCGCAATAGTAGCTCGTCTAGTCATCGTAAGAACAGTGACCCTATGGACAATGTATTTGGAGTCGGGATAATCATTTATTTCATTATCGTATTTATAGCCATTATTAGAGGAGGCGGAGGTGGCCGAGGAGGAGACTCCTCTGGCGGTGGCTGGTGGTTCAGTGACTCATCCGACTCGGGTTCATCTTGGTCCGATTCAGGCTCAGACTCTTCTAGTAGCTGGGACGGTGGTGGCTTCGATGGCGGTGGTTCATCCGATGATTGGTGACGTTCGTATAAAATTTAAGGAAATAAGTAGGTTTAGATATGAAAAATAAAGGAATTATTTATGTGTTGAGCATTTTGCTGGCTATTATCTTGCTTGGCGGTTGCTCAGTAGTAGGCACTTATAATGGTCTTGTCTCTGAACAAACCAAGGTAGAACAAGCGCAAGCTGATGTAGCGACAGCTCTTCAACGTCGTTCTGACTTGATTGGAAATTTGGTAGAGTCTGTAAAAGGCCAGATGAACCATGAGACAGAGGTTTTTACCAAGATTGCGGAAGCTCGTGCTAAAATTGGGAATGGCTCCGTAACTTCAAAAGAAAATCAAGAGGCTCAAGGAGAGTTGAGTTCAGCTATTTCACGTTTGATATCGCTAACAGAAAATTATCCAGAACTCAAGAGCAATCAAAATGTGGAACAACTCATGACGGAATTGGCTGGAAGTGAAAATCGAATCTTTGTAGCCCGCAAGGATTACAACAAAGTGGCAACAGAATACAATCAAAAATTAAGAAGTTTCCCAACAGTTCTTTTCGCTAATATGCTGAACTTTAAAGAGGCAGAAACCTTTAAAGAAAGCGAAGAAGCTAAGACAGCTCCAAAGGTTGACTTTGGTAATTCTACAACCAAAAGAATAGGCTTGAAATTTCTAAAAGAAAATCAATGATTAGCAATAGTTTGAATATTTACAAAAAAAAGGCTCTAAATGAGCCTTTTTTTAGCTTGTATAAACACGGATTCTTTCTTGAAAAAATTTAGCGAATATGCTACAATAAAAAGAACATTCTAAAATATTCAGAATTTAAAGTAAGGAAAAAAATGGCAAATTTATTAAAAACAATCATCGAAAATGATAAAGGGGAACTTCGTCGCTTAGAAAAGATGGCTGATAAAGTCCTCAAATACGAAGATGAAATGGCTGCTTTGACAGACGAGCAGTTGCAAGCTAAGACAGAAGAATTTAAGCAACGTTATCAAAAATGGTGAAACGCTTGATCAACTCTTGTACGAAGCCTTTGCGGTTGTACGTGAGGGAGCTAAGCGTGTTCTTGGACTTTTCCCATACAAGGTTCAGGTTATGGGTGGTATCGTTCTTCACCACGGTGACGTTCCAGAAATGCGTACAGGTGAAGGGAAAACCTTGACAGCGACAATGCCGGTATACCTTAATGCCCTTGCAGGAAAAGGTGTCCACGTAGTTACCGTCAACGAATACCTTACAGAACGTGACGCGACTGAGATGGGTGAGTTGTACTCATGGCTTGGTTTGTCAGTAGGGATCAACTTAGTCGCAAAAATCTCCAATGGAGAAAAAAAGAAGCTTATCTCTGTGACATTACGTACTCAACGAAACTCAGAAATTGGTTTCGACTATCTTCGTGACAACATGGTTGTTCGTGCAGAGAACATGGTTCAACGTCCGCTCAACTATGCCTTGGTCGATGAGGTTGACTCTATCTTGATCGACGAAGCTCGTACACCATTGATCGTTTCAGGAGCTAATGCAGTTGAAACAAGTCAACTCTACCATATGGCTGACCACTTTGTGAAGTCTTTGGATAAAGATGACTACATCATTGATATTCAGTCTAAGACAATCGGTTTGTCTGACTCTGGTATTGACAAGGCTGAAAGCTTCTTCAAACTAGAAAATCTTTATGATATCGAAAATGTGGCTTTGACTCACTTTATCGACAACGCCCTTCGTGCCAACTACATCATGATTCTTGATATTGACTATGTGGTTAGCGAAGAACAAGAAATCTTGATTGTCGACCAATTTACAGGTCGTACCATGGAAGGTCGTCGTTACTCTGATGGTTTGCACCAAGCGATTGAAGCTAAAGAAGGTGTCCCAATCCAAGATGAAACTAAGACATCAGCATCGATTACCTACCAAAACCTTTTCCGTATGTATAAAAAATTGGCAGGTATGACAGGTACTGGTAAAACAGAAGAAGAAGAATTCCGCGAAATCTACAACATTCGTGTTATTCCAATTCCTACTAACCGTCCGATCCAACGTATCGACCATTCAGACCTTCTTTACGCTAGTCTCGATGCAAAATTCAAGGCTGTAGTAGAAGATGTTAAGGCGCGTTACCAAAAAGGTCAGCCAGTCTTGGTAGGTACTGTTGCCGTTGAAACCAGTGATTTTTCTTTCTAAGAAAATTGGTTGAAAGCAGGCGTACCTCACGAAGTATTGAATGCTAAGAACCACTACAGAGAAGCGCAAATCATCATGAATGCTGGTCAACGTGGTGCGATCACTATCGCAACCAACATGGCCGGTCGTGGTACCGATATTAAGCTTGGTGAAGGGGTTCGTGAACTTGGTGGCCTTTGTGTCATCGGTACAGAACGTCACGAGAGCCGTCGTATCGATAACCAGCTTCGTGGACGTTCAGGTCGTCAAGGTGACCCAGGTGAGTCACAATTCTACTTGTCACTTGAAGATGATTTGATGAAACGTTTCGGTTCAGAACGATTGAAGGGTGTCTTTGAACGTCTCAATATGTCTGACGAAGCAATCGAATCTCGTATGTTGACACGTCAGGTCGAAGCAGCACAAAAACGTGTTGAAGGAAACAACTACGATACTCGTAAACAAGTCCTTCAATATGACGATGTCATGCGTGAACAACGTGAGATCATCTACGCACAACGCTATGATGTTATCACTGCAGAACGTGACTTGGCTCCTGAAATTCACGCCATGATTCGCCGTACGATTGGACGAATTGTAGATGGGCATGCTCGTTCTAAACAAGATGAAAAACTTGAAGCAATCTTGAACTTTGCGAAGTACAACTTGCTTCCAGAAGATTCGATTTCACTTTCAGACCTAGAAGGTTTGTCAGACCAAGCTATCAAGGATGAACTATACCAACGTGCATTGAAAGTCTACGATAGCCAAGTTGCTAAACTTCGTGACGAAGAAGCAGTGAAAGAATTCCAGAAAGTCTTGATTCTACGTGTTGTAGATAACAAGTGGACAGACCATATCGATGCCCTTGATCAGTTGAGAAATGCTGTTGGTCTTCGTGGTTATGCCCAAAACAACCCTGTCGTGGAATATCAAGCGGAAGGCTTCCGTATGTTTAATGATATGATTGGTTCAATTGAGTTTGATGTGACTCGCTTGATGATGAAAGCACAAATTCATGAACAAGAACGACCACAAACCGAACATCATATCAGTACGACAGCAACTCGAAATATTGTCGCTCAACAGACAGATCTTCCAGCTGATTTGGACCTCAGTCAAGTAAAGACGTAATGACTTATGCCCATGTGGATCTGGTAAGAAATTTAAAAACTGTCACGGTAAACGACGTTAAGAATGACTAATTTTCAGGCGGATGCCTAGTGAAAAGTGAATTTTCGCTTGGCGTCCGTTTGCTTTATAAGGAGATGGATAATGGTATTTACAGCAAAAAGCCCTAAAATTAATATTGATGAAGTGCGTAGTTTGTCTAAACTAGAAGGACAAGTACTTGCGAACAAACTCCAACGTGATCAAGAGCTTGAAGCAATTATTCGTGGGGAAGACCAACGCATCTTTGTTGGTGATTGGTCCTTGTTCATCTGACAATGAAGAAGCAGTTCTAGAGTACGCTAAGCGTTTGTCAAAAACTTCAGGAAGAAGTCAAAGACCGCGTCTTTATGGTCATGCGTGTCTATACTGCTAAACCACGTACTAATGGTGATGGATATAAGGGCTTGATTCACCAACCAAACGCAAAAGAAGCACCTAGCCTCATCAATGGGATCAAGGCAGTTCGCCACCTGCACTACCGTGTTATTTCTGAAACAGGTATGACAACAGCAGATGAGATGTTATATCCAGAGAATCTTCCTTTGGTAGATGACTTGATTTCTTACATGGCAGTTGGAGCCCGTTCAGTTGAAGACCAACAACACCGTTTTGTAGCTAGTGGAGCAGATTTTGCGACAGGTTTTAAAAATCCAACCTCTGGAAATCTCAATGTCATGTTCAACGGTATTTATGCAGACTCAAAAACAAGCAAAGTTTCCTTTTCCTAGGGAAAGAAGTCGAAACTACTGGAAATCCTCTATCGCATGCTATTCTCCGTGGAGCTCTTAACGAGTACGGGAAGAACATTCCTAACTACTACTACGATAATTTGATGGATACTATTGCTCAGTATGAAAAGATGGGACTTGAGAATCCATTCATCATTATTGATACCAACCATGATAATTCAGGTAAACAGTATATGGAGCAGATTCGTATCGTTCGTCAGACTTTGATTAACCGTGATTGGAATGAAAAGATTAAAAAAATATGTCCGTGGTTTCATGATTGAGTCTTATCTAGAAGACGGTCGACAAAATGAACCAGAGGTCTTTGGAAAATCTATCACTGATCCATGTCTAGGATGGGAAAATACCGAAGCTCTTGTTCGCGAAATCTACCAAAGACTAGGAGAATAATATGGCATTTATCGAGAAAGGTCAAGAAATCGATATTGAAGCGATTAAGGCGGAAACACAGCTATCTGCAGAAAGCCTTGCAACATAAGGAAAAGTCGTGACCAGGAATTAGCAGATATCCTTTCAGGTAAAGGATGATCGTATCCTTTTGGTCATTGGGCCTTGTTCGTCTGATAATGAAGAAGCAGTTCTTGAGTATGCTCGTCGTTTGGCAGACTTGCAGAAAAAAAAGTGGCGGATAAGATTTTTCATGGTTATGCGTGTATACACTGCCAAAACCACGTACCAATGGAGATGGCTACAAGGGCTTGGTTCATCAGCCAGATACTTCGAAAGCTCCAAGCTTGATTAATGGTTTGCAGGCTGTTCGTCAACTTCATTATCGAGTGATTACAGAAACAGGATTGACTACAGCGGATGAAATGCTGTATCCAGCCAATCTCGTCTTAGTTGATGACTTGGTGAGTTATCATGCAGTGGGTGCGCGTTCAGTAGAAGACCAAGAACACCGTTTTGTAGCTTCAGGAATTGATGCACCAGTGGGAATGAAGAACCCAACCTCTGGAAATCTATCTGTGATGTTTAATGCCATCTATGCTGCACAAAACAAACAAACCTTTCTCTTCCATGGCCAAGAAGTTGAAACTTCAGGAAATCCTTGGCTCACGTCATCCTTCGTGGAGCTATGAATGAATACGGGAAAGAAATGAACCAAACTTCTACTATGAAACTCTTCTAGATGCTATTGGACGTTACGAGTCTATGGGGCTCGAAAATCCCTTTTATCATGATTGATACCAACCATGATAATTCAGGGAAACAGTATATGGAGCAAGTTCGAATTGTTCGCCAAACTCTTGCTCAACCGTGACTGGAATGAAAAAGATCAAGAAGACAGTTCGAGGCTTCATGATTGAATCTTACTTAGCAGATGGTCGCCAAAACCAGCCAGAAATCTTTTGGACGTTCCATTACAGACCCATGTTTGGGATGGGAAAACACAGTAGCCCTTGGTAGAAGAAATCTATTCTACCTTAACAAAATAAGTGAAAAAGGATGGAGTTGGGGGAATCTCAACTCCTTTTGATGAAAATGATAGTTGGACACGGAATCGATATTGAAGAATTAGCTTCTATACAAAATGCAGTTGAAAAAAGAGAAGGTTTTGCGCAGCGTGTCTTGACAGACAAGGAAATGGAGCGCTTTTGCCAGTCTCAAAGGTCGCAGACAGGTCGAGTATTTGGCTGGTCGTTGGTCAGCTAAAGAGGCTTTCTCAAAGGCTATGGGAACGGGAATTGGGAAGCTAGGCTTTCAGGATTTGGAAGTCTTGAACAATGAGAAGGGAGCTCCCTACTTCAGCAAATCCCCGTTTTCAGGAAATGTTTGGTTATCGATTAGCCATACAGAAACAGTTTGTGACAGCTAGTGTTATTTTGGAGGAAAATCATGAAAACTAGTCCACATAGACCAACCAAGGCCCTCATTAATCTAGAAGCAATCCGCTACAATATCCAGCAGATGGGAACACACATTCCCAAAGATACTCTCAAATGGGCGGTTGTGAAAGCCAATGCCTATGGACATGGAGCGATAGCTGTTGCGACGGCTATCCAGGATGATGTAGATGGCTTTTGTGTGTCAAATATTGATGAAGCCATCGAACTCCGTCAGGCAGGTATCGCTAAGAAGATTCTCATTTTGGGAGTATCTGAGGTTGAATCTCTTTCATTGGCTAAGGAGTATGCCATCACCTTAACAGTGGCAGGATTGGAATGGATCCAGAAACTCATAGCTACAGAGCCAGACTTAGCTGGTTTAACCGTTCACCTTAAGATTGACTCAGGTATGGGGCGAATTGGTTTTAGAAGTGCAAGCGAGGCAGCAAAAGCTCAAGCTTTACTCAAGGAACATGGAGCCAATGTTGAGGGAATCTTTACCCACTTTGCAACTGCAGATGAAGAGTCAGATAGCTACTTTAAAGCAACAGTTGGAATGTTTTCAAGGAAATAATCGCAGGCTTGCAAGAAGTGCCAGAATTGGTTCATGCGAGTAACTCCGCAACTACTTTATGGCATGCGGAAACGATTTTTAATGCTGTTCGCATGGGGAGATTCTATGTATGGTCTCAATCCAAGTGGACAAGTTTTGGACTTGCCTTATGAACTAAAACCAGCCTTGACCTTAGAAACAGCCATCGTTCATGTCAAAACAGTAGAGGCTGGAGCTTGTATGGGCTACGGAGCGACCTATCAGGCAGACAGTGAACAAGTCATTGCCACTTTGCCAATCGGTTATGCAGATGGTTGGACACGAGACATGCAGAATTTCTCAGTTCTGGTGGATGGCCAATTGTGCCCCATTGTAGGGCGTGTATCCATGGACCAAATCACCATTCGCTTACCTAAGCTTTTACCCATTGGGTACCAAGGTAACTTTGATTGGCTCAGACGGTGACAAGGAGATTACTGCAACAGATGTAGCAGTCTACCGAGGAACGATTAATTATGAGGTAGTTTGTCTCCTCAGTGATCGAGTTCCAAGAGAATATTATTAAGAAACAGAAGGAAAGGAGAGGAGCATGAATTTACATCAACCCTTGCATGTCTTGCAGGAGTGGGACCAAAATCTGCAGAGAAATATACCAAACTAGGAATTGAAAACCTGCAAGACCTCTTGCTCTACTTTCCCTTTCCGTTATGAAGATTTTAAGACCAAGCAGGTGCTAGAGCTAGAAGACGGTGAGAAAGGCAGTCCTGTCTGGTCAGGTGGTGACGCCAGCTAGTGTTCAGTATTATGGTTTTAAGCGCAATCGCCTACGCTTTAGCCTCAAGCAGGGAGAGGTTGTGTTTGCAGTTAACTTCTTTCAACCAACCCTACCTGGCTGACAAGATTGAGCTAGGAGCGACTCTAGCTGTCTTTGGCAAGTGGGATCGTGCCAAGGCTAGTCTCACAGGAATGAAGGTTTTAGCCCAAGTCGAGGATGACCTCCAACCTGTCTATCGTCTCGCACAAGGTGATCAGTCAAGCAGGACTTGTTAAGGTCATCAAGACCGCCTTTGATCAAGGACTGGATCTCTTGATAGAGGAAAAATCTCCCTCAGTCCTTGCTAGATAAATACAAACTCATGCCTCGTAGTCAGGCTGTTCGTGCCATGCATTTTCCCTAAGGATTTGGCAGAATACAAACAGGCTCTCCGTCGAATCAAAGTTTGAGGAGCTCTTTTTATTTCCAAATGCAATTACAGACCCTCAAGTCTGAAAAATAAGGTTGATGGAAGTGGTCTGGTCTTGAACTGGTCTCAGGAAAAACTAACTGCAGTGAAAAGAGAAAGTTACCCTTTGCTCTGACCCAAGCCCAAGAAAAAAAGCCTGCAAGAAATCCTAACAGATATGAAGTCGGACCACCACATGAATCGACTCTTACAAGGGGATGTAGGAAGCGGGAAGACAGTGGTTGCAGGTCTTGCCATGTATGCTGCTGTAACGGCTGGTTACCAGGCTCGCCCTCATGGTTCCAACAGAGATTCTTGCAGAGCAACATTTTTGAAAGTCTAGAGAGTCTCTTTCCTGATTTGAAATTAGCTCTCCTAACAGGTTCATTGAAAAGTCGCAGAAAAACGCAGGGTCTTTGGAAACCATTGCTAAGGGGCAAGCTGATGTGATTATCGGTACCCATGCTCTTATACAAGACGGCGTGGACTATGCCCGACTCGGCTTGATTATCATCGATGAGCAACACCGCTTTTGGTGTAGGGCAAAGGCGTATTTTACGGGAAAAAAAGGTGAAAATCCAGATGTCCTCATGATGACGGCAACTCCCGATTCCACGAACCTTAGCCATCACAGCCTTTGGAGATATGGATGTTTCCATTATTGACCAGATGCCAGCTGGACGTAAACCAATCGTGACACGTTGGATCAAGCATGAGCAATTACCCACAGGTTTTGACTTGGTTGGAGGGTGAGATTCAGAAAAGGTTCTCAAGCCTATGTTATCTCTCCCTTTGATTGAAGAATCTGAAGCTCTGGATCTTAAAAATGCTATTGCTCTGTCAGAAGAGTTAACAACTCATTTTGCTGGGAAAAGCAAAAAGTTGCTCTCTTACATGGGAAGATGAAGAGTGATGAAAAAGACCAGATTATGCAGGATTTCAAAGAGAGAAAGACAGATATCCTGGTCTCTACAACGGTTATCGAAGTTGAGGGTCAATGTTCCCAAATGCGACAGTCATGATTATCATGGATGCTGACCGTTTCGGACTTAGTCAACTTCACCAGCTCAGAGGTCGTGTCGGTCGTGGAGACAAGCAGTCCCTATGCAGTTCTAGTGGCCAATCCCAAAAACTGACTCTGGGAAAGACCGCATGCGTATCATGACAGAAACGACCAACGGTTTTTGTCCTTGCGGAGGAAGATTTGAAAATGCGAGGCTCTGGAGAAATCTTTTGGGACCAAACAGTCGGGTCTACCAGAGTTTCATGTAGCTGATATCATCGAAGACTTCCCAATCCTTGAGGAAGCTAGAAAGGTAGCTAGCTATATCAGCTCCCTCCCTAACTGGCGAGAGGATCCAGAGTGGCACATGATTGCCTTACATCTAGAAAAGAAAGAATATCTGGATTAAGCTTTTTCTAAGATAATGTTAAGTTTGCTTTTTAGGGTGAGTATCTATACTAGAGTCATCAAAAAGAAACGAGGACTCTCATGATTATTAAAGTAAATTACCAAAAGACATTTCAAAAAGGAAATTCAACCTTCTCCTAAATACTAAGAAAAGAGCGAAATCGCTCTTTTTTTATTTTTTTAAAAACTACTTTCAGAGGGATTCTTGCAGGGGTCGGACATTAAATCCACTTTCCGTTTCCCTTTCTTTCTTGCATTGCTTCCCCATATGTGCTACAGTTATGATAACGGTTACAAAACAAAGGAGAATTCTATGAGAAATCCAGCATTAGTAGAAGAAATGAAAACATATAAAGGAAGAGATGAAGTTCCTCAGGATTTTGATGCTTTTTGGGATGGTGAGATTGACAAGGTTTCGGTCTTGCCAGATTACCAACTAGAGGAACGTGACTTTCATATTCCAAATGTTAAGTGCTATGAGTTAACCTTTAAAGGTACACGTGATGGCCTTGTCTATGCGCGTGTGGTCTTACCAAAATCAGATAAGAAAGTACCAGTTATTTTCCACTTCCATGGCTATATGGGACGTTGTTGGGATTGGACAGATATGCTAGCCTTTACCGTCGCTGGTTATGGGGTTGTATCGATGGATGTTCGTGGGCAATCTGGATACTCACAAGATGGCTTACGTTCGCCTCTCGGAAATACAGTTAAGGGGCAAATCATTCGTGGTGCAGTAGAAGGAAAAGAGCAACTCTTCTATAAGGATGTTTATCTTGATATTTATCAATTGATTGAGATTGTAGCTAGTCTCCCTCAAGTAGATGAAGAGCAGTTGGCTAGTTATGGAGCTTCGCAAGGAGGAGCGCTGGCTTTAGTGGCTGCAGGGCTCAATCCACGTATCAAGCGAACTGTTGCTATTTATCCATTCTTGTCAGACTTTAGACGAGTATTAGAAATTGGGAATACCAGTGAAGCCTATGATGAACTCTTCCGTTATTTTAAGTTTCATGATCCATTCCATGAAACAGAAGAACAAATCATGGAGACGCTTGGTTATATTGATGTGAAAAACCTTGCCCATCGCATTAAAGGTGAGGTGAGAATGATTACAGGGCTTGATGACGATGTCTGCTATCCAATCACCCAGTTTTCCATTTACAATCGTTTGACTTGTGAAAAGAGCTATCGTCTCATGCCAGAATATGCCCACGAAGCTATGAATGTCCATGTCAATGACCAGGTTTACAACTGGTTGTGTGGTAGTGAGATTCCCTTTACCTATGTAGGTCATTAAAAAAATGAAAAAGAGCCCTGCTAAAACAGGGCTTTCTTTGTTGAGGAGTAAAGAAAGTAGTTTCAAAAAGTTTGAAACATAGAAATATATCTGAAAGTAAATTCTATTATAGATTACTAAGGCTAAAACTTGGAATATTTATTATATAATAAGTGTAGTATCAATTTGAAAGGAGTAAAATTGTTGCTTGCTTTAAGATATAAAGTAGAAAAAAATGCAACAGAAATTCAGATGAAAAGAATGGGAAAAAAACCCATCAACAATACAGTTTCTTTTCTTGCTCAAAGCCCTAGGGGCAAAAAATTTTTTTAAGCAAAAAAAGAAAGCGCTTTATTTTTTTGTGGAAAATGGAAGGAAATATATGACACAGAGAGATTTTTGAACGGAAACAACGTTTTGGGATTAGAAAATTTACAGTAGGAGCTGCATCAGTAGTCATTGGGGCAGTTGTTTTTTTGGTGCTTCACCAGTTTTAGCTCAAGAAGCTCCAGCAACCAGTGGTGAAACAGCTGGACAAGCTTTGCCAGAATTGCCAAAAAGAAGTAGAATCAGGAAATCTAGCTAACCTTGATAAGGAACTTGCTGATAAGTTGGCAAAAAGCGACGGATAAAGGAACTGAAGTAAACCGTGAAGAGCTGAAAAGCAAACCCAGGTTCTGAAAAAAACCAGACAGAAACTGAAACTCCAGCAGAGACTCCAGCAGACTGAAACTGAGAATGAGGAAGTTGGTAGCGTCCCACGTGACTTCTACGCAAGAGAATTAGAAAATGCTAATGTTGTCGTTGAAAAAGAAGATGTAGAGACCAACTCAACAAATGGTCAACGAGTTGATTTGAATGATGAACTTGATAAACTGAAAAAAACTTCAGAATGCTACCGTTCATATGGAGTTTAAGCCAGATGCATCTGCTCCACGTTTTTTTACAACCTCTTCTCAGTTTCTAGTGATACCAAAGTAAATGAGTACTTCACCATGGCCATCCTTGATAACACAGCTATCGTTGAAGGTCGTGATGCAAATGGAAACCAATTCTATGGTGATTATAAAACTGCTCCTTTGAAAATTAAGCCAGGTGAGTGGAACTCTGTAACCTTTACAGTTGAAAGACCAAATGCTGACCAACCAAATGGTCAGGTTCGCGTCTATGTAAATGGTGTCTTGTCGCGCACAAGTCCTCAGTCTGGTCGCTTTCATCCAAGACATGCCAGATGTCAACCATGTACAAATTGGTACAACAAAAACGTACAGGCAAAAACTTCTGGGGCGCTAATCTTAAAGTCCGTAATCTAACTGTTTATGATCGTGCCCTTTCTCCAGAAGAAGTTAAAAAAACGTAGCCAGTTTTTTGAAAGAGGAGAGTTGGAGAAGAAACTTCCTGAAGGAGCAAAAAGTTACGGATAAACTAGATGTATTTTGAAGGTGGTGTGAACCGCAAGCCAAATAAAGATGGTATTGCAAGTTACCGTATACCTGCACTTCTAAAGACAGATAAAGGTACCTTGATTGCCGGAACGGATGAAAGACGCTTGCATCACTCTGACTGGGGTGATATTGGTATGGTTGTTCGTCGTAGTGATGACAATGGGAAGACATGGGGAGATAGAATTACCATCTCTAATCCTCGTGACAATGAAAAAGCTAAAAATCCAGAATGGCCATCTCCAGTTAATATTGACATGGCTTTAGTCCAAGATCCGAAAACCAAGAGAATTTTTCTCAATTTATGATATGTTCCTTGAAGGAAAGCAGTGTTCTCTCTTCCTGGGAAAGCTCCACAAGCCTATGAGCAAATTGGAGATAAGGTTTATCAAGTCTTGTACAAACAAGGTGATGCGGGACGTTATACTATCCGTGAAAATGGTGAAGTTTTTGACCCTGAAAATAGAAAAACAGAATACCGTGTTGTAGTTGATCCTAAAAAACCAGCTTATAGCGATAAGGGTGATCTATACAAGGGTGAAGAACTGATTGGTAATGTCTATTTCGAATACAGTGACAAGAATATCTTTAGAGTTTCAAATACCAACTATCTCTGGATGTCTTATAGTGATGATGATGGGAAAAACATGGTCTGCACCTAAAGATATTACATACGGTATTCGCAAGGACTGGATGCACTTCTTAGGTACTGGACCTGGTACAGGGATTGCCTTGCACTCAGGACCTCACAAAGGTCGTCTCGTTATCCCAGTCTATACTACAAATAACGTATCTTACTTGAGTGGTTCTCAGTCTTCACGTGTTATTTACTCAGATGACCATGGTGAAACTTGGCAAGCAGGTGAAGCAGTCAATGATAACCGTCCAGTAGGTAACCAAACAATTCACTCTTCAACAATGAATAATCCAGGTGCTCAAAATACTGAGTCAACTGTTGTTCAGTTGAACAACGGAGACCTCAAACTCTTCATGCGTGGATTGACAGGAGATTTGCAGGTTGCAACAAGTAAAGATGGCGGAGCGACCTGGGAAAAAGATGTAAAACGCTATTCAGATGTCAAAGATGTCTATGTTCAAATGTCAGCTATTCATACTGTACAAGATGGTAAGGAATATATCGTCCTCAGTAACGCAGGTGGACCAGGACGTTACAACGGTTTGGTACACTTGGCACGTGTGGAAGCTAACGGAGAATTAACTTGGCTTAAACATAATCCAATTCAAAGTGGTAAATTTGCCTATAACTCATTGCAAGATCTTGGGAATGGTGAATTTGGCTTACTTTATGAACATGCAGATGCCAATCAAAATGAGTATACTTTTGTCTTATAAGAAATTCAACTGGGATTTCTTGAGCAAAGATATGGTTGCACCAACTAAAGCAAAAGTAAAAAGTGCAGTAGATATGGGTAACAATATTGTTGCACTAGAATTTGATTCAGAAGTCTTGGTAAACCAAGCTCCTGTTCTAAAATTAGCGAATGGAAACCTAGCAACCTTCTTAACTCAGTACGATACAAAAACACTGCTATTTGTTGTCAAAAAAGAAGATATTGGCCAAGAAGTTACAGAGATAGTTGATGGTGCGATTGAGAGCATGCATAATTTGCCAGTTAGCCTTGAAGATGCAGGAATCCCTGGTGGAATTAATGGTAAAGAACCTGCCATTCATGAAGTTCCAGAGTTCACTGGAGGCGTCAATGGTGACGAAGTGGCAGTACATGAAGTTCCAGAATATAATCCAGTGGAGACCTCAAAAGGGGAACCGGCAGTTCATGAAGTCCCAGAATTCGAAGGTGGCGTAAATGGCGAAGAAGCAGCTGTAACAGAGACACCTGAGTATACAGAAGCTATTGGAACAGCAGGTGAGGAACCAGCACCAACTGTAGAAGTCCCAGAATTCGAAGGTGGCGTGAATGGTGAGGAAGCGGCTGTAACAGAGACACCTGAGTATACAGAAGCTATTGGAACAGTGGGCGACGAGCCAGCACCAACAGTAGAAGTTCCGGAATCCACAGGTGGCGTAAATGGTGAGGAAGCAGCTGTAACAGAGACACCTGAGTATACAGAAGCTATTGGAACAGCAGGTGAGGAACCAGCACCAACTGTAGAAGTCCCAGAATTCGAAGGTGGCGTGAATGGTGAGGAAGCGGCTGTAACAGAGGCACCTGAGTACACAGAAGCTATTGGAACAGCAGGTGAGGAACCAGCACCAACGGTGGAAATCCCAGAATTCGAAGGTGGTGTCAATGCAGTCGAAGCTGCAGTTCATGAGCTTCCAGAATTCACAGGCGGAGTAAATGCAGTTGAAGCGCTCAAAAATGAGCTTCCAGAATTCACAGGTGGAGCAAATGCAGTTCAAGTCCTTAAGCATGAACTTCCAGAATTCACAGGCGGAGTAAATGCAGTCGAAGCAGCCAAAAACGAACTTCCGGAATATAAGGTTGAAGAAAAACCGCTTGTCACTTTAGTAGCACAGCAAGACAAGACATATCAAGCTCCAGCAGCTCAACCACAACAACCAACCCTCCCTGCAACAGGAAGTGAGGTTTCTACTCCTCTAGTATCTGTAGGAATGGTTGGAATGCTTCTCGGCTTGTTTGGAATGGCTAAGAAAAAAGAAGATTAATGGCAACATTGAATCTAAAAAGTCTCTATAAAAAAGGTTTAGACTTATATTAGAAGGGTCTGTAACGTTCATTCGTTACAGGCTCTTTTGTTTGCAGAAAGCGAATATTCTAGTAGAAATAAGCGGATGAAAGGAGAATTTAACTCGGGCAGTTCTCCCTGAAACTACTTTCAGGAGATTCTGTTTCATAAAATTGTTTTGAAACTTCAATCTATTCTAGCACAAGTTCTTGAAAGCGCTTTAAAAATGATATATAATAGGCTCATAAGAAAAAAGAAAAGGAGGAAAGTAGATGCCACAGATCAGTAAAAGAAGCTTTGATTGAGCAGATTAAAGATGGAATCATCGTTTCTTGTCAGGCACTTCTCATGAACCGCTTTATACAGAAGCGGAGGTGTAATGCCCTTGCTAGTCAAAAGCTACTGAGCAGGGTGGAGCAGTCGGTATCCGAGCAAATAGTGTTCGGGATATTAAGGAAATCAAAGAGGTTACAAATCTTCCGATTATCGGAATTATCAAACGTGATTATCCACCACAGGAACCGTTCATCACTGCTACTATGAAAGAAGTTGATGAACTAGCGGCTCTAGATATTGAGGTGATTGCTCTTGATTGTACCAAAGAGAACGCCATGATGGCTTAGAAATTCAAGAATTCATCCGTCAAATCAAAGAAAAATATCCAAATCAACTCTTGATGGCTGACACAAGTACCTTTGAAGAAGGGCTTACAGCAGTTGAAGCAGGAATTGACTTTGTTGGAACAACCTTGTCAGGCTACACATCTTATAGCCCGAAAGTGGATGGTCCAGACTTTGAATTGATTAAGAAACTTTGTGATGCAGGAGTAGACGTCATCGCAGAAGGTAAGATTCACACACCAGAACAGGCTAAGCAAATCCTAGGTTACGGAGTGCGAGGCATCGTAGTTGGTGGCGCTATTACTAGACCAAAAGAGATCACGGAACGATTTGTTGCGGGTCTCAAATAAGACAATTAAAACACGAGGAGAGTGGTTGATTAGTAAAACAAAATGTAAACGTATACAAAGTTGTCAATACTCATTATCCGTTTCGGATACGCTTATCATCATTTAGGAGAATACTAATGAAATTTAGAAAACTAGCTTGTACAGTACTTGCGGGTGCTGCTGTCCTATCTCTTGCTGCTCGTGGCAAATCAGACGCTAAAAAAGACGCTGCAAGTGATGCAGGACAAACTGAAATCACTTGGTGGGCTTTCCCAGTCTTCACTCAAGAAAAATCTGGTGACGGTGTAGGAACTTATGAAAAATCTATCATCGAAGCTTTCGAAAAAGCAAACCCAGATATCAAAGTTAAACTAGAAACAATCGACTTCAAATCTGGTCCAGAAAAAATTACGACAGCTATTGAAGCTGGAACTGCTCCAGATGTACTTTTTCGATGCACCAGGTCGTATCATTAATTACGGTAAAAATGGTAAATTGGCTGAGTTGAATGACCTCTTTACAGATGAATTTGTTAAAGATGTTAACAATGAAAAACATCATTCAAGCAAGTAAGGCTGGTGATAAAAGCATACATGTATCCAATCAGTTCTGCACCATTCTACATGGCTATGAACAAGAAAATGTTGGAAGATGCTGGTGTAGCTAACCTTGTTAAAGAAGGTTGGACAACTGATGATTTTGAAAAAGTCTTGAAAGCACTTAAAGACAAAGGATACACTCCAGGTTCATTGTTCAGTTCTGGTCAAGGGGGAGACCAAGGAACACGTGCCTTCATCGCTAACCTTACGGCGGTTCTGTAACAGACAAAGAAGTTACTAAATACACAACTGACGATCCTAAGTTCGTCAAAGGTCTTGAAAAAGCAACTAGCTGGATTAAAGATGGTTTGTTGAACAACGGTTCACAATTTGACGGTGGAGCAGACATCCAAAACTTTGCAAACGGTCAAACATCATACACAATCCTTTGGGCACCAGCTCAAAACGGTATCCAAGCTAAATTGTTGGAAGCAAGTAAAGTTGAAGTGGTAGAAGTTCCATTCCATCTGATTCTGGCAAACCAGCTCTTGAGTACCTTGTAAACGGATTTGCAGTATTTAACAACAAAGATGAAAAAGAAAGTTGCTCGCCGCTAAGAAATTCATCCAATTCATCGCTGATGATAAAGAGTGGGGTCCTAAAGACGTAGTTCGTACAGGTGCCTTCCCAGTTCGTACTTCATTTGGTAAAACTTTACGACGATAAACGTATGGAAACTATCAGTGGTTGGACTCAATACTACTCCATACTACAACACAATCGACGGATTTGCTGAAATGAGAACTCTATGGTTCCCAATGCTTCAATCAGTATCTAATGGTGACGAAGAACCTGTCAGAGCTTTTGAAAACATTCACTGAAAAAGCGAATGAAACAATCAAAAAGCACTAAATAATAAGCCCTAAATAAAAAGTAAAATCCCCCTTTTCCCTGTGCACCTCTGTGTACGAAAAGGGGAGTTTTGTTTAAAAATGTAAGGAACTGACAGGTCAAAAATTAAAATGAAGTTCTTACATAGGCTTTTTCATGGAAAAATTTCATTTTGATTTTTACATCAATGTCAGACAACAATCAAAAACAAAAAAACTATTTGAAAGTGAGGTGCCGACTGTGAAAGTCAATAAAATTGCATGAGAGAAACAATTGTTTCTTATGCATTCTTAGCACTCAGTATTAATCTTCTTTACCGTCTTTGTCCTAGCTCCAATGATCATGGGATTCATCACTAGTTTCTTTAACTACTCGATGACTAGCTTTGAGTTTGTAGGGATTGGACAACTACATCCGCATGTTTAAAGACCCTGTCTTTACAAAATCTTTGATTAATACCGTAATCTTAGTTATCGGATCTGTACCAGTCGTTGTACTCTTCTCACTATTTGTGGCATCACAAACTTACCAACAAAATGCAGTTGCTAGATCCTTCTATCGTTTTGTATTCTTCCTTCCTGTTGTAACAGGTAGTGTTGCCGTAACGGTTGTATGGAAATGGATTTATGATCCTCTATCAGGTATTTTGAATTTTGTGCTTAAGTCAAGTCATATCATTAGCCAAAACATTTCTTGGTTGGGTGATAAAAACTGGGCTTTGATGGCGATTATGATTATTCTTTTGACAACCTCAGTTGGTCAGCCAATCATCCTTTACATCGCTGCAATGGGTAATATTGATAACTCACTTGTAGAAGCGGCGCGTGTCGACGGAGCTACTGAGTTACAAGTTTTCTGGAAGATTAAATGGCCAAGCCTCCTTCCAACAACTCTTTATATCGCAATCATTACAACAATCAACTCATTCCAGTGTTTCGCTTTGATTCAGCTTTTGACTTCAGGTGGTCCAAACTACTCAACAAGTACACTTATGTACTACCTATACGAGAAAGCCTTCCAATTGACTGAGTATGGTTATGCCAATACTATTGGTGTATTCTTGGCAGTTATGATCGCTATCGTCAGCTTTGTTCAATTTAAAGTACTTGGAAACGACGTAGAATATTAATAGAAAGGAGACAGCTATGCAATCTACACAAAAGAAACCTTTAACAGCCTTCACTGTTATTTCAACCATCTTCTTGCTTTTATTGACTGTACTGTTTATCTTTCCATTCTACTGGATTTTGACAGGTGCATTCAAATCACAACCAGATACCATTATGATTCCACCACAATGGTTCCCTAAAGCTCCAACTATGGAGAACTTCCAACAATTGATGGTGCAAAACCCAGCCCTGCAATGGATGTGGAACTCAGTCTTCATTTCTTTAGTAACTATGTTCTTGGTTTGTGCAACCTCTTCACTAGCAGGTTATGTATTGGCTAAGAAACGTTTCTATGGGCAACGCATTCTCTTTGCAATCTTTATTGTCGCCTATGGCACTTCTCAAAACAAGTTGTCCTTGTACCATTGGTACGTATCGTTAACTTCATGGGAATCCATGATACTCTTTGGGCAGTTATCTTGCCTTTGATCGGATGGCCATTTGGGGTTTTCCTCATGAAACAGTTCAGTGAAAACATTCCAACAGAATTGCTCGAATCTGCTAAAATCGATGGATGTGGTGAGATTCGTACTTTCTGGAGCGTAGCCTTCCCTATTGTGAAACCAGGATTTGCGGCTCTGCAATCTTCACCTTCATCAATACATGGAATGACTACTTCATGCAGTTGGTAATGTTGACTTCACGTCAAAACTTGACTATCTCACTCGGGGTTGCGACTATGCATGCCGAGATGGCAACTAACTATGGTTTAATTATGGCAGGGGTCGCTCTTGCAGTTGTGCCAATCATGTAACAGTCTTCCTTGTCTTCCAAAAATCCTTCACTCAAGGGATTACTATGGGAGCTGTCAAGGATAATACTCATGAAAATTGAATATAGTACAATCTGTTTATCAGTATGCAGAAGTATAATTGATAGACTAAGAGAATACAGGAAATATAAGTGTCTACAAAATGGAGGAGAGTTGGTTGCTTCACGAAGTTTTGTTAGACACTTATAAACTTACTGGCTGAGACATCTTATGTCTGAAGGTAACAATCAGGTAAAGGAAATTACTATGATTTTGATGATTTAAAAAACATTAGCTTTTTACAAGGGAATTCACCCAAATCTGGACAAGGCTATTGACTATCTCTATGAGCATCGTAAAGATACTTTTTGAATTAGGTAAATACGATATTGATGGAGATAAGGTCTTCTTAGTTGTACAGGAAAAATGTTCTCAACAAAGAAGAAAAATGATCGCTTTGAGCACCATAAAAACTATGCAGACTTTGCATTTGTTAGTTGAAGGACATGAGATATTCTAGTTACGGTTCTCGTGTAAAAGACGAGGCTGTAGCCTTTGACGAAGCTAGCGATATCGGCTTTGTTCATTGTCATGAACAATACCCACTTTTGTTGGGATATCACAATTTTGCAGTTTTCTTCCCAGGAGAACCTCACCAGCCTAACGGTTATGCAGGTATGGAAGATACAGTTCGCAAATATTTATTTAAAATTTTAATCGATTAGTCAGTTAGGAGGAGCAAACAATGGCACATAAAGGATCTGGATTGATAAAAGCAGATTCGATACGGATAACTTTCTGATGCGTTTTTGCGAGAAGGTTTTTAGATATTGTGACGGTGAACCTACTCTTTGTTGTGTCTTGTTTGCCTATTGTGACAATCGGAGTAGCAAAAATCAGTCTCTATCAGACAATCTTCGAAGTTAAGGGTAGTCGTCGAGTTCCTGTTTTTAAAACGTATATGAGAGCTTTTAAGCAAAATTTGAAATTAGGCCTCCAGTTAGGTTTGTTGGAACTAGGAATTTTTCTGATTAGCGTGGTTGACTTATCACTATTTTGGAGTCAAACTGGTGTTGCCTTTCAACTCATTAAAGCTATTTGTTTGGGGAATTCTTACATTTTTAACACTAGTTATGTTGACAGCTATCCAATTCGTCGCACGCTATGAATTAACTTGGAAAGAAGTGCTCCAAAAGAGCTTACTTTTTGGTAAGCTTTTAACTTCGTGGTTCTTTCTTGATGCTTGCGATTATTTTGTTAATCATTATGCTTCTCATCTATCAGGCTTTACTCTAGTGCTTGGTGGTTCAGCATTTCTACTCTTTTGGCTTTGGTCTACTTGCCTTTTTGCCAAGCTGGATTAATGGAAAAATTGTTTGCTAAATATCAGGCAGATTGAAAACGATATGAAAACTACTTTCAAACAAGAAAAGCTACGGGATATGAATAGAAATTAAAATCTAAGTGGCTTGGATGTATTGAAAGCGCTTACAAGGTGTATACTAAAATAGTAAAAATCATCTGCCCAGAGCAGATAATAAGAAATCGTAGGAGAAATCTGCGTCAGATTTAAAAATATGAAGGCGTCATATCCTCGCCTTTCTACGCATGTTATGATGATGCAGGCAGTAAGCTCAGAAAACGTACTCGTGCTTTGGTGCAATACTTATTGATAAAGGTGCTCAAGGACTTTTATGTCAACGGTTCTTCAGGTGAATGTATCTACCAAAGTGTGAAGACCGTAAATTGATCTGAAGAAGTCATGGCAGTTGCTAGAGTAATTGACAATTATTGCTCACGTGGCTTGCAATAATACGAAAGAGACAGTATCGAGACTTTGCTCGTCATGCAGAAAGCTTGGGGAGTAGATGCTATCGCAACAATCCCTCCAATTTATTTCCGTCTACCCTGAGTACTCAGTAGCAAAATACTGGAACGACATCAGTGCGGAGAAGCACCAAATACAGACTATGATATCTATAACATTCCTCAATTGGCAGGAGTTGCTGACTCCAAGTCTTTACACAGAAATGTTGAAGAACCCACGTGTGATTGGTGTTAAAAATCTCTTCAATGCCAGTTCAAGATATCTCAAACTTTTGTTAGTCTTGGTGGCGAAGATCATATCGTCTTTACTATGGTCCAGATGAACAATTCCTCGGTGGTCGTCTTATGGTGCTAGTGCTGGTATCGGTGGTACTTATGGTGCTATGCCAGAACTCTCTTGAAACTCAACCAATTGATTGCAGATAAAGACCTAGAAACAGCGCGTGAATTGCAATATGCAATCAACGCTATCATTGGTAATTGACTGTCGCATTCGGAAACATGTACGGTGTTATCAAAGAAGTCTTGAAAATCAATGAAGGGCTTAATATCGGATCAGTTCGTTCTCCACTTACACCAGTGACCGAAGAAGATCGTCCAGTTGTTGAAGCAGCTGCTCAATTGATTCGTGAAACTAAGGAGCGTTTCCTCTAATCAACAGGAGGCTTTATGACTAATTGATGCTGCAATTGATATTGGTGGAACTAATATCAAATATGGTTTGATTGACCAAGATGGACAACTTGTAGAGTCTCAACGAAGTAGCGACTGAGGCTCATATAGGGCTCCACATCTTACAGAAAACAAAAGACATCGTAGCTAGCTATCTAGAAAAAGGACAGTAGCAGGTGTAGCCATTTCCTCAGCGGGAATGGTTGATCCTGATAAGGGTGAAATTTTCTATGCTGGTCCACAGATTCCAAATTATGCTGGAACCCAATTTAAAAAGGAAATTGAAGCTAGCTTTAATATTCCTTGTGAAATTGAAAATGATGTCAACTGTGCAGGCTTTGCTGAAGCTGTCTCTGGTTCAGGGACAGGTGCAAGTATACTTTTGCTTGACAATTGGGACTGGGTATCGTGGTTGCTTAATCATTGATGGACAAGTTTTCATGGCTTTTAGTAATTTGCCTGTGAGGTTGGTTATCTGCACATGCAAGATGGAGTTTGCAGGATTTTAGCGTCTACGACAGCTCTTGTTAAGTATGTAGCAGACGCACATGGAGATGAAATGAACAGTGGAACGGTCGCAGAATTTTCAAAGAAGCTACCGAAGGCAATAAACCCTGCATGGAGGGATTGACCGTATGGTAGATTACCTTGGTAAGGGTCTGCAAATATTTGTTATGTTGCCAATCCAGAAGTTGTCATCCTTGGTGGTGGCATTATGGGGCAAGAAGCAATTTTGAAACCAAAAATCTGTAAGGCTTTTGAAAAAGATTCGTTTGTTCCAAAGTTTGCAGACAAGACTCGACTTGAATTTGCCCACCATCAGAATACTGCTGGTATGCTCGGAGCATATTATCATTTCAGAACTAAACAGTCCTAAATTGGCTTTGCCAATTTAGGTTTTGGCAGGAAAAGTTAGGTAAAACTTAATAAAACTTTTGGAAGCCCTTTGCATTTCTTGGAATAATATAGTATATTTATTATACTGAGAAATCTCGAAAAAGCGTTTGTAAATCAAGTCTATTTTTATTCAGAAAAATGTATGATTTTCAAAATGAATTTAAACAGAAGATAAGAGTGGGAGGAAGAAGAGTTTTTAAAAAGTAGGGTACTGAGAAATAAAAATTGTCGCCAGAGAAACTGGGCCTTGCAGTAGCTGACTGCTTTTTGTTCATTAGGAGAATTTGATGAAACAGTATTTTTGAAAGAAGTCGTATATTTAGTATCTCGTAAACCAACGGTTGGTGGTAGCTTCTGTGGCAGTTGGACTGGCTTTTGGCATCTGGAAATGTTGTCTAACGAAGTTGTGACAGAGCCAAAACTGGAAGAAGGTCAAGCAAAAAGAAGTAATCGATGTTGATAAAGAAAAAGCGGAAGCAGTTAAGGAAACTAAAGAAGTAGTGAGTCCTGTTAAAGAAGAAGTTGCTAAACAAGCATCTCCTGCTACAGAAAAAGTAACAGAAGAGACTAAAACTACTGAAGAGGCTGGAGATTTACTCCAGAAGAAATTCCTGACCGTGCTTTATCCTGATACGCCAGTGAATAAAAATTGATACTTTCCAGCTATTGTATCAGAAAAAGGATAGCCCGAGTAGAAACTAAGAGTATTCTAAAAAGCTGAAGAAAGCAAGTGCAACTGGAGGAGAGAAAGAAAATAGAGCCATTATCAATGGTGGTCAGGATCTCAAACATATTGACTATGAAGGACAACCAGCTACATCTGCGACTATGGTTTATAGCATTTTTAGCCTCCACTTGCAAATGGTGGAAGCAGGATTATTCAATTTGGCTCTGGTATCTTTGTTGCACCAAATATTATCTTGACAGTAGCACACAAACTCTTAGTCAAGGATGCGGATACCAATGCGGGATCTATTCGTGGTGGTGATACTGCTACATTTACTACAATGTCGGTCTCGAAATAGTCCCAAAGGTAAGATCTTTGCCAAACTCAGAAAGACGGTTATTTTTCATGAAAAGGATATCCATTTTTGGAATAAAGATAGTTTGGTGAAGGTTACAAGAATGACCTAGTCTTGGTCAGTAGCACCTGTTCCACTTCAAATCGCTAGTCCAAATAAGGTCATGCAACCTTCACTCCTCTGGCAGAGCATCGGGAATACAAAGCTGAGAACCTGTTAGTACCATTGGTTATCCTGCAGATTCAAGCTCACCAGAATTGAAGGAGCCGATTGTTCCATGACAGTTGTATAAGGCTGACGTGTTGTTAAAAGGTACTGAAAAATATGATGATAAAGGGAACAGTAGGTGTTACCTATCGTTTGACTCTGTATCAGGCCTTTCTGGTGGCGGTATTATCAACGGTGATGGCAAAGTCATCGAATTCACCAACGTGGTACTGTTGACAATATGAACATTGCTGAAAAAGACTCGTTTCGGAGGAGGTTTGGTCTTATCTCCAGAACAACTAGCTTGGGCTAAAGGCATCATTGAAAAATACGGTGTCAAAGAAGGCTGGTATCAAGGCGACAACGATAATCGCTATTACTTTGATTCAAAAGGACACTACTCAGAAATACCACAGCTGTCATCGGTAGGAAACAAGTATGCCTTTTGACAATAGCGATCTGACACCCTAGTTGAAGGTGTAGATTATGGTCGTGAAGTTATCGAACATGATGACCAAAATGATAACCCAGTCAAAGAAAACGATATTTTGTAGACAGGGCAGAAGTTGGAGCATCAACTAATTATAACTACAAATCGGAAATTGAAAAACAGATTTCTACAAGAAGAATAAAGAAAAATATGAGATTGTTTCAATTGGTGATTCTCCAGTCAATAAACAATTGAAAGACGCTTGGAATGAGGATCATAGTGTTGTGAGCAAGGCTCCTGCAGGAACTCGTGTCATTAAAGTAGTCTATAAAGTTAACAAAGGTTCTTTTGAGGGTTCACTATCGCCTGAAAGACTCTGATAAAGAGTTGACGACTGCAGATGTGGACAATAACGAAGGTAAAGAATACGATGTTTCCTTTGTTCATAAATTCAAGCTAAAGAAATTGCAGGTTACTCTGCAGTCAATGCAAGTCAAGAAGCAACTATCAAGCATAAAGGGTGAATCGAAGTTATTTTTGAATACGAAAAGATTGAAGATCCAAAACCAGCAACTCCTGTAACTCCAGTGGTTGATCCAAAAGATGAAGAAACAGAAATTGCCGCTACGGTCCACTTCCAGCCAAGGCTCAATTGGACTACCACAAGAAGAATTATCGCCTTCATCCACTATGGTATGAATACCTATACCAACTCTGAGTGGGGAACGGTAGAGAAAATCCTCAAAACTTCAACCCGACTAACCTGATACAGACCAGTGGATTAAGACATTGAAGGACGCTGGATTCAAACGAACAATTATGGTTATCAAAACACCATGATGGATTTGTAATCTATCCTTCTCAATATACAAAAACATACCGTAGTGCATAGTCCATGGAAAAATGGTAAGGGTGACCTTCTTGAAGAAATCTCAAAATCAGCAACTAAGTATGACATGAATATGGGTGTGTACCTATCACCATGGGATGCAAATAATCCAAACTATCACGTGAATACTCGAAAAAGAGTACAACGAATACTACCTTAACCAACTCAAGAAACTCTTGGCAATCCTAAATACGGGAAACAATGGTAAACATCGAAGTATGGATGATCGGTGCGTGGTAGCGGAGCTCAAAAAGTAACCTATACCTTTGACAAGTGGTTCGAGTACATCAAGAAAGCTGAAGGATATCGCTATCTTCTCTGCTCAACCGACAAGCGTACGTTGGATTGGTAATGAACGTGGGATCGCTGGAGATCCAGTTTGGCATAAAGTCAAGAAAGCTAAAATCACCGACGATGTGAAGAATGATTATCTCAATCATGGAGATCCAGAAGGAGATATGTACTCAGTCGGTGAAGCAGACGTTTCTATCCGTTCAGGTTGGTTCTACCATGACAATCAACAACCAAAAATCAATCAAAGATTTGATGGATATTTACTTCAAGTCTGTTGGTCGTGGAACGCCACTTCTACTCAATATTCCACCAAATAAAGAAGGTAGATTCGCAGATGCAGATGTCGCTCCCGCTTGCAAGAATTCCGAGCAACCCTTGGATCAAATGTATGCGACTCGACTTCGCTAAAGAGTGCAACAGTTACTGCAAGCTCTACTCGTAAGAATCACTTGTATCAAGCAAGCCACCCAACAGATGGTAAGGATGATACAGCTGGCACCAGCAAATGATGCTAAGACAGGTGAATTCACTGTCGATCTCGGTCAAAAAGAGACGCTTTGACGTAGTCGAACTCAAAGAAGATATCGCCAAAGGTCAACGAATCTCTGGCTTCAAAGGTTGAAGTTGAGCTCAACTGGTCGTTGGGCACCATACGGTGAAGGATCAACTGTCTGGTTATCTCGCCTTATCCAAGGTCAACCAGTAGAAGCATTACAAAAATTCGCGTGACCATTACTGGTGCACTAAGCGACACTCTCTTTGGACAAACTCTCTGTTTATAAGACACCAAGCAGTATTGAGAAAACAGACGGCTACCCCCAGGATTGGTACTACCATTCAAATACAACAGCTGATAAAGAAAATACAACTTGGTATGACGAATCGAAGGTATCCGCGGAACATCTATGTGGGACAAACCAAAAGATGCAGTGTAACCTCACCGCTTCAACTGGAACTAAGGCTATGTCGTATCTACAGTGGATCCAAACCACGGTGAAATGTCAGTTTACGTAGATGGTCAGAAGGTTGCAGACGTGCAAACCAATAATGCATCTCGTAAACGTAGCCAGATGGTTTATGAAACAGATGATTTGGCTCCAGTGTGAACATACCATCAAACTTGTTAACAAGACTGGTAAACCTATTGCGACTGAAGGTCATCTACACATCTAACAATGCCGGCAAAGGTATGTCTTTGAGATGAAAGAAACAACTTATGAAGTTCAAAAAGGTCAACCGGTTACTGTAACCATTAAGCGTGTTGGTGGTAGCAGGAACAGTAACAGTCCATGTTGTAACAGAACCAGGAACAGGGGTTCGGTAAAGGTGTAGCAAGGACACAACAGCTGACTTGACTTTCCAAGATGGTGAAACTGAGAAAACAATCACGATTCCAACGATTGACTTTACAGGAGCAAGCTGATTCAATCTTTTGACTTCAAAGTGAAAATGACTCAGCGTTTCTGACAATGCCCTCCTTGGTTTTTGCTTCAGAAGCTACGATTCAAGTGATGAAGGCAGAACTACTCAAAAAGACCAGACAAGCTATGACGATCAAGCAACTCAGCTTGACTATGGCCCAGGTTGGCACCATGAAACCAATTCATCAGGTAAATACCAAAACACTGAGTCTTGGGCATCATTCGGTCGATTGAATGACGAGCAAAAGAAAAATGCTAGTGTAACAGCCTACTTCTACGGAACAGGTCTTGAAATCAAAGGTTTTGTTGATCCTGTGACATGGTATCATAAGGTTACTCTAGATGGTAAAGAACTGAGTATCAAGATGGTCGAGGAAATGCGTCTGATGTACAATGGCAAAGAAGCACTTCGAGTGGTACAGCTACTACCCGTCAAGGCGGTCAGACCTCGTTCGTTTGACTGGACTCGAAGAAGGTTGGCATGCTGTGACCTTGCAATTGGATCCAAACGTAATGATACTACGAGAAATATTGGTATCCAAAGTTGACCAGTTCATCACTCATGGTGAAGATAGTGTCTTTTATACCAAAGCAGAGTTATCCAAGCCATGAAGAGCTGGAAGGATGAGTTGGCTATTTGACCAGACAAGCTTGAAGAATACCCAGAGGCACGTCGCTTCAAGTCAAATCCTGGACAAATTATCTGAGCAACTTTCAGCAAGTGAGCTGATGCACAAAAGAAGTTCTGAAGACAGCAACAGCTTTGCAAACGATCCTTGATAAGGAGGGAAAATTATGGCCAGATGATACGCCAACACCAGATCAGCTAGAAGAACCAAACTATGACAAGGCTATGGCAAGTCTGACCGAAGCGATTGAAAGAAAAACAGCTGAACTCGGTGATGACAAGGAAGCTACAGAAGAAGCTAGTCGCACCAACGAGAGCAGCTCTTGGCAAACCATCCACAAGCTCAAGACTCAGGATGCGTAGATAAGCACTTGCAAGCGCTTTTGGCATCTATCAACAGTCTTCAGGCGACTCCGAAAGAGGAGCCGGCTCCAGAAGAACCAGCACAAACAGCAGAAGAGCCAAACTATGACAAGGCTATGGCAAGTCTGACCGAAGCGATCGAAAAGAAAAACAGCTGAACTCGGTGATGACAAGGAAGCTAAGAAGAAGCTGAAAGTTGCATTAACAGAGCAAGCCTTGACAGCCATCCAAGAAGCTAAGACTCAGGATGGTAGATAAGGCCTTGCAAAGCAGCCTTTTGGCATCTATCAATGAGCTTCAAGCGACTCCAAAGAGGAGCTAGCTCCAGAAGATACCAAAACAGCCAGAGGATCCATCAAACCAGAAGAGTCTAAAGTTGACTACCATAAGGCAATTGCAGATTTGACTGAAGCTATCGAGAAAAAGCAATAGAACTCTGCCGATGATGTAGTCACTCAGGAGAAAACTCGTTGAACTTGGAGAACAAGCCTTGCGACTATCCAAGAAGCCAAGACTCAGGATGCTGTTGATAAAAGGCCTTGCAAGCGCTTTGGTATCCATCAATGAGCTTCAAGCAACTCAAAAAGAGGAGCCAGCTCCAGAAAAACCAACACAACCAGAGAACCAGCAAAACCAGAAGAACCAACACACAGCCAGAGGTACCAAGTAAAACCAGAAGAGCCTAAGCTTGACTACGATAAAGCTATGGCAAGCTTGTCCGAAGCCATTGGGAAAAAGTAAAACAGCTGAGTTGGGTGATGACAAGGAAGCTAAGAAGAAACTAGTTGAACTAGCAGAACAGCTTTAGCCGCTATTGAAGAAGCGAAGACTCAGGATGCTGTAGATAAGGCCTTGCAAGATGCTTTTGACATCTATCAATCAATTGAAGCGGCACGAAAAGAGGAACCAAGCAAGCCAGAAGAACCAACACAGCCAGAGGACCAAGCAAAAAGCCAGTAGAGCCTAAGCTTGACTACGATAAAGCTATGGCAAGTTTGTCCGAAGCTATTAAAAGTAAAACAGCTGAGTTGGGTGATGACAAGGAAGTTAAGAAGAAACTAGTTGAACTAGCAGAACAAGCCTTTGAGTCGCTATTGAAGAAGCCAAAACTCAGGATGCAGTAGATAAGGCCTTGCAAAGACGCTCTGACATCTATCAACAATCTTCAGGCGACACCAAAAGAGACCAGCTCCAGAAGAGCCAAGTAAACCAGAAGAGCCTGCAAGACCAGAGGAGCCAAGTAAAAACCAGAAGAACCTGCAAGACCAGAGGAGCCAAAGTAAACCAGAAGAAATCCAAGTAAAGCCAGAAGAGGAAGGAAACATTCAAATCTTCCAGCTGAAGGTGTTAAAGAATTGAGTGTAACTCAACCAAGCTCTTGAGTAACGACAGAGCCGATTGCCTTCAACACTATTCGTCGTGAAAATTCTCTTCTACCCAAAGGTAAAGGAACAAGTCGTTTCTGAAGGAAAAGACGGACAAGTAACGACCTATGTAGAAGTTGACGGCAGCCGATCGTAAAGGTTGTTAAGGTTGAACGAGGAAGCTCAAGACCGCATCGTTGAGTTGGTACTCAAGAAGGAACTGCTATGCCGACAGAAGGCGTTATGAATTTGGACTTTAATCTCACCAAATCTAAAAGTAGAGAAAAGAACCAATCGCCTTCAAGACTGTTCGTCATGAGAATGCTGATTTAGCTAAAGGTAAGGAAACAAGTTGTTTCTGAAGGAAAAGACGGACAAGTAACGACTTATGGTAAAGTCGATGGTGACAACCGTAAGGTTCTTAAAGGTTGAACGAGGAGCCCAAGACCGCATCGTCAGTTGGAACCAAGGAAGAAAGTCCATCAACTGATAGCACATTTGAAGGTCTTGAAGATTCATCAACAAACTTGAAACTGATTGCTCGAGAAGGGACCTCCAATGGTGGTTCTGTTCTAGAGGTCGATAAGGTTGCTAACCAGGTCTTGGAAGGTCGCCGTTTTCGATGCTTTATCAAAATTCAATTGAAGAATGAGAAAGGAGAACTTGTTCAATTGAAAGGTCGCACCCTTGTTCAAGTTGCTGTGGCGTCTGATGTAGCCAATGTCTATGCTATGAATGCAAACTCAAGAATTGCAGGAAGTGAAGTTTGAACAGAAAAGGGTTCAGCACTTGAATTTGTAGCTCCACACCCAGGTGTCTATGCGGTAGTCTACAAGGATGCGCATCAACCAAGTGCACCAGCAAATGTAGAAACTCCTGCTCCACAACCTATGGGAGAAGATAAGTTTCTAGCAGAGGCGAAGGGCACTGTAGCAGATTCTGCTAGCAAACAGTTGCCAGCAACAGGAGAGAAGTGAGCTCAGTGCTCTTGCCTGCCCTCACTCTTGTTTCAGGAATGATGCTATTCTTCTTCAAAAAAGATATGAAGGACTAGAACAGAGAACGTCAGAAGTATCTTGAACCACTAAGGAGTCCCATTGTGGGCTCCTTTTGTGAGAAAAATATTTTAAACAGAAAACCCTGAATGGTTTCCAATTTCAGGGCTTTTCTATTTTGTGTTTCTGCGATAACCATTCAAATCGATTATTTTCCCAGTAGCTATTAAAGATCTTTACTGCGATCAATTTCTAGGAAATAAGCAGAGTAAATCAATGATAATCAGCATTGAAGCTGAGCAGATTCGTTGGATATAAGAGGCCTGGCTTTGACTTGCGACTAATACTGTTTCTGTAAATGCTTGGGTATCCTTATTCGGTGCACTAGTAAATAGAACTGTCTTAGCTCCCATATCCTGAGCATCTATTAGGCTATCGATGATAGATGGTAGTTGTTCCTGAGAGAGAAAAACCAAGACCAAACATTTTTCATCAATACTGCTAGTCGTCCAGGCAAAACCGTCTGGATCTGTTAAGGCTCACAGACGACACCCAACTTCATAAAACGTAGCTTCATCTCACGTGCGACTAGACCAGAACTCCCAGTTCCGATACACGCGTTCGGATTGTCAATCATCCGAGCCACGTCACTCCAGTTGCTCATCGTCAATCAATCCTTGAGAAATTTCTCGCAGGTTTGCATAACTCTAAGGACTCTCTGAGTCAAAGGATTCATATCCTGTTGAGGAGCAGAAAGAGTGTCTTTTGTTGTTGGTATTTGAAGATGAACTCTCGATATGTCTCTAAACCACATTTCTGGCAAAACGAGTGAGCGCCTGGGAAATAGTGAAGCTTTTTGAGTAAACTTGCTGAGAGGATAAGTCATCGTTTATGGTATCTGCCTTGCAGAAAAATAGCGAGCAATTTCTTGCTCTAAATCGGTCATTTTCTTCAAAAGTGAAGCTTCAATGATTGTAGAAATATCTTGCTTATTCATGGACTCCTTTGATAACTATTTTGCCAGAACTTTATCTGATAAATCTAACAAATAAAATAGTCGCTCACTCCATTATATCATAGAAAATAATTTTTGACAAAAGGAAAAGTCTTTTCTTTCCATAATTTTCTACCTAAATTATGGTACAATGAAGAGTGGATTTTGATTAGAAATGAGATTGATGTGTGAGAAAATTCAATAGCCACTGATACCGATACGGCTTAATTTGTTATTTGCAATCGTCATTTTTGCTTTTTAACAATTATTGGCCGTTTGCTTTTATGATAAGCTCTTCACAAGGATTTTTATGAAAATAAACTAGCTTCTGATAGCCAAACTCGAGTAACCATAGGTTCCGCTCGTGGAGAAATTTATGATGCAACGAGGAAAAACCTTTAGTCCAAAAACACCGTTAAAGCAAGTTGTTTCTTTACACGAAGCAACGATGATGACTGCATCTGATTTGAAAGGATATTTTCTAAAAATCGTTGACCTATGTCACAGTCACTTTCCAGAGTTGACGGACCGACAAATGGTTAGACTACTACTTGGCGGATGCCGAGATTATAAGAAGACAGTTGAAGTCTCTTCCAAAAGATAAACGATATGATTCAGATGGCAACCAACTTTCTGAATCTGAACTCTATAACAACGCCAAGCTAATAGTATTGCAGATGAATCAGATGGACTACTCGAGGATGAAAAAGAAGGCCATCTATCTCTTTTAGCCAGCTCAATTCAGTTGGAAATTTTGCTAAGAGGAAATATTCAAACAGATCCTTTGAGCTGATACACAGTAGCTGTGATTGCTTCTGCTTCAAAGGAAATTGCCCAGGTATTTCTATCTCTACCTCATGGGATCGAAAGGTCTTAGACTGTCTCTTCATCTATTGTCTGGAACTGTTTCTAGTGAAAAATCCGGTCTTCCAGCAGAGAGTAGACAGCTTATTTGAAAAAGGCTTATTCGCTCAATGACCGCGTCGGGACTTCCTATCTTGAAAAAGCAATACGTAAGAAGTCTTGCAAGGAAAAACGGACCGTCAAGGAAATCCACTTTGGACAAGCATGGAGACATGGAGCGTAGAGAATATCGAAGAAGGTAAGCAAGGGAAAAACATCAAATTAATCATTGATTTAGTCCTTCCAAGATAAGCGTAGACAGACTCTTGAAGAGTTATTTTCAACTCAGAACTTGCAAAATGGTGGTGCTAGTACTCAGAAGGTGTCTATAGCAGCCTCTAACCTAAGACAGGTGCTGCATATGGCAATGTTAGGAATTAAGCACAATCTAGAGACTGGAGAACTGGACACGAGACTCACTTTGTACAGTGACCAATGTCTTTGCACCAGGGTCTGTCGTTAAGCAACCATCAGTTCTGATTTGTGAAAAATGGGGTCTTGTCAGGCAACCAAACCTTGACAGACCAACCAATCGTCTTCCAAGGTTCTGCACTCTATCAATTCCTGGTATACCCCTTTATTACGGTTCCTTTCCTGATTACAGCCGTTGAGCTCTAGAGTATTCATCCAATACCTACATGGTCCAAACTGCGCTTGGAACTGATGGGTCAGACCTATCAACCAGAGATGACAGTCGAAACCAACAATCTCGAGTCCGCCATGGAAAACTCGCTCAACCTTTGGAGAGTATGGATCTAGGAGTTTCACTGAGATTGACCTACCAGATGAGTCGACATGGATTTATCCAAAAGAATTTGACTTGGCTACTATCTATACAATGCTTGGGCAGCTTTGATAACTACACACCGATGCAGCTGGCTCCAGTATGGGTTGTACACTATTGCAATCAATGGTGTTCGCTAGCATTCGCGTATTGTCGAGGGAATTTATGACAATAACGATAAGGTGGTCTGGGAGAATCATCCAAGCAACAGCTGACGCACAGAAATGACAAACTAATATTTTTGAACTCGACATGTCTATCCTGGTCAACAAGGCTTTTACCAGGTGTCACATGGAACTAGTGCACTCAACGACAGGGCGTCTTTAGATGGTGCACACGTGTCTCTATTAGTGGTAAGACCGGTACAGCCGAAAGTTGCGTAGCTGATGGTAAAGGCAACTACACACGCAGTGCCTATGCTCCCCATCAGATAACCCTCAGACTGCAGTTGCAGTAGTCTTTTCCTATAATACCAATCTAACCAAAAACCATCGGACGCATGCACTGCCCGTGACATTATCAATCTCTACAACCAACACCATCCAATCGAACTTAGAAAGCGAAGCCATGCTTTTACCCAACACCTATAGCTAAGCTGATTGACAGTTATTCTAAACTTCCAGGTATCGGATTACATGACAGCGATCTGACTGGCCTTTTATACCATTGGGATGTCGGATGACGATGTCAATCGAATTTGCAAGAAATCTCCTTGCGCAAGCGAGAATTGACCTATCGTTTCATTTGTGGACGCTGACAGATGATGATCCTGCTTTCTATCTGTACCGATCCTAGCTGAGATCAGTCTACGATTCTGGTTTCTGAGGATAGCGCGTGATGTCGCCGCCATGGAAAATGTCCAGGAGATACGCGACTTTATCATGTCTTACGGCTGATTTCCCCTATGAATGGATTAGCCCAGATGACATCAATCTCAAGAGTCTCATGACGCGCCTCATGGATAGCGAGGTTTCTGAGGTCATCGTGAGCCACCAATGCAACTGCTGATGGTGAGGCGACTTCCATGTACATCTCTCGACTCTCAAACCCTGCAGGGATCTAGGTTACTCGTCTAGCACGAGGTCTCAGCAGTCGGAGCTGATATCGAATATGCGGATGAAGTAACGCTCTTAAGAGCTACTCGAAAATCGTACAGAACTCTAGTCTGTAAGATTAATGATAGAGAGGCAATTAGTTAGTAGATAGATTTTCAAGAAATCATAGAGACTGGATTTGTTTTTAATCTAGTCTCTTGCTATTCAAGTTTAAAAAGAGACAAATGTGATATACTAAAGAGCAAGTATTCTAGTAGAAATAGGACAATCATATGAACAAACAATTATTTTATTATATGGTGGACGCAGTGCAGAAACGTGAAGTGTCTGTATTGTCAGCTGAGAGCGTCATGCGTGCGGTCAACTATGATCGTTTCGCAGTCAAAACCTTCTTTATCAGCCAGTCCGGTGATTTCATCAAAACCAAGAATTTACCCAAACTCCTGGACAAGATGAACGTCTCATGACCAATGAAACGATTGATTGGGACAAGAAAATTGCTCCAAGTGCCATCTACGAAGAAGGAGCGGTTGTTTTTCCAGTTCTTCATGGACCTATGGGGAAGATGGTTCTGTTCAAGGTTTTCTTAGAAGTCTTGGAAAAATGCCTTTATGTCGGTTGTAACATCCTATCTTCAAGCCTTGCCATGGATAAAATCTATCACTAAGCGTGTCTTGGAATCTGCTAGGGATTGCCCAAGTCCCTTACGTAGCGATTGTTGAAGGGATGACTTGACTTCAAGATTGCAGAAGTTGAGGATAAATTAACCTCACCAGTCTTTGCTACAAACCATCCAATATGGGTTCTAGTGTCGGTATTTCTAAGTCTGAAAATAAAGAAGAACTCCATCAAGTCTTTTAGAGCTTGCCTTCAAGCTACGATAGCCGTGTCTTGGTAGAGCAAGGAGTCAATGTACGTGAAATCGAGGTTAGTCTCTTAGGAAACTACGATGTCAAGGAGCACGCTACCTGGTGAAGTTGTCAAGATGTAGCCTTTTACGACTATGAAGCCAAATACATCGATAACAAGATTACGATGGATATTCCCAGCTAAGATTAGTGATGATGTAGTCAGTCATGCGTAAAAATGCAGACAGCCTTCCGTGCTATTGGTGGACTTGGTCTCTCACGTTGTGACTTTCTTTCTATACAGATAAGGAGAAGTTTTCCCAAACGAGCTCAACACCATGCCAGGATTCACCCAATGGTCTATGTATCCCTTGCTCTGGGACAATATGGGTCTTCCTATCCAGAACTAATTGAGCGTTTGGTGATCTTGCTAAAGGAAAGTTTTGACAAGCGTGAAGCGCACCTATTGTAAAGACAGACATAAGGGCGGGAAGGACTCTTTGCCTTTTTAAAGGAGTAAATATGAAACTTACGATCTCACTGAAGTTGCGCGTGTTGTTGATGCAAAAATGATGTGATAAGCTATGCGGGATAATCCGTTAGTCAAGGCAGAGTTTGATAGTCGCTTGATTGAGCTGGGAGATCTATTTAGTGCCACTCATAGGGGGCGTGATGGTCATGACTTTATTGGAGACGGCTTTTGAAACGGTAGTCGCTTGTAACTCCCTGTCAGAGAAGGCAGAGCAGGTCATCCTTACATTTTTAGTAGAGGATGTTTTGACAGCTTTTCAAGCTCTTTTGATACTATTACCTTCAAAAGACAGGAGTCGATGTCTGTCTGTTACAGGTTCAAATGGGAAGACAACGACCAAGGATATGTTGGCTCATTTGCTTTCTACAAACTACAAAAACCTACAAAACGCAAGGAAACTACAATAACGAGATTGGGCCTTACACGGTTCTCCATATGTCAGATGACACTGAAAGCTAGTCTTGGAAATGACAGGATCACCTAGGAGATATCCATCTCTTTATCTGAACTCAGCTCATCCAAAGACAGCTATTGTAGACTCTGGTTTGGAGAAGCTCATTTAGCCTTTCTTTAAAGACCGTTCTGAAAACTGCCATAGGAAATTGCAAATCGCTGATGGATGGAGCAGGGTGCTGCTTTAGCGCCAGCTGATCCTATTGTAGAGGATTATCTACCGCATGAGCAAAAAGTGGTTCGTGTCGGTCCAGGTGCAGAACCTGGGAAATTACAGAATTGATTGAGCGTAAGGATAGTGAACCTTCATAGGCACATTTCTTGAGCAGGCCTCGACTTGCCAGTAACAGGTAAGGGCTAATAGCGACCAATGCCATGATTGCTCTTATGTTGCTTTGCAAGAAGGAGTGTCTGAGGAGCAGATTGGTCAAGCCTTCCAAAAATCTAGAATTGACGCAAATCGTACTGAGTGGGAAAAGGTCGCCAATGGAGCAGATATCTTGTCAGATGCTCATACAAGCCAAACTCCAACAGCTATGAAGTTGATTTTAGAAACTTTTCTGCCATTCCAGCTAATGAAGGTGGGAGAAAACTCGCTGTCTGGCAGATATGAAAGAGCTAGGGATCAATCCGTTCAACTCCATAATCAAATGATTTTGACCGCTCACCTGATGTACTTGATACCGTTATTTTCTACGGTGAAGACATCATGATTTGGCCCAGTTAGCTAGTCAAATGTTCCCATCGGTCATGTTTACTATCTCAAGAAAACAGCTGAGGAAGACCAGTTTGAGCCATGGTTAAGCAGGTCAAGGAAAGTCTGGGACGCTACAAGACCAGATTTTGCTTAAGGTTCGAACTCTATGAATCTAGCAGCTAGTAGAAAGTCTAGAAAATGAGCACAACTGATTTTCGCCAAAGCTATCTCAGAGAATGTTAGCCATTACTGATACTGGACTGACCTATACCAAGGATCCTTTTGACCGTGAACGTTATGAGGATTTACGGCAGATTTTATGGAGTATCTTGCAGGATCAAACAGAGCTCAATCAAGAGGAATTGACTGCTATTTCTAAAAGCCAACAGGTAGCTATGCAACTCCTTGATGGATGTGCGAGCTGGATTGTTCAAAACTCAGAAGATTTGCCTGATTAGAGGACAAGGAGAGGATATCGGCATTACCTGGTGGCTTTTTAGTGAGGGTTATATCTCCTAAGGAAAACATCCGAAAAGAAGTTCAGGAAGAAACAGGATTTTCGGTAGAAGTAGGGTCTCTTTATTGGCGGTTTTTGATACCAACCGCTTTCAACTTCAGAACAAATGCATAGTATGCCAAAGTTCGTTTTTGATCTGTCAGTTATTGGATGGACAATTTCAAGAAAAATCAAGAAATTGCAGAACTTGAATTTTGATATCAAGAATCTCCCACCCCTATCTGAAAACGAACAACCAAAGAACAAATGGAATGCTGGCAGGTCTATCAGGGTGAGCAGGGAACAATATGTCGATTAGAAGCTTTGCTTTATATTAAGATCGACAGCTTTCTTTTTACACAAAATTATAAGAAATAAATGTAAGCTAGGCTCTATAGAGATGAGTAAGAGGCTGCTTATATGAAAAATGAGGAAAGTTACATGAATGTTTGGGATGCTTTATTTAGCACGTAGCCGACGGAGCCACCCCGATTTGATCTTCTTTGGTATGGAAGTCTATTTACTTTATTGGCATTGACTGTATTTCTTGCCTATCGCTATGGTGATAAAAAGTTTGTCAACGATTTTTCCAGATTTTTACAGGCTACTGCAGTTAATCCTCTCTACGGTTGGTATTTTGATCAACTCAGATGCCTCTAACAGAAAGCTCACCTTTTATCATTGCTGTTTAGCAATGTTTGTAGTGCTTTTGATTCCGGTGTCTCTAGAGTCAAACAGTACTTTTGCTGTTCTCGGAACCTTTGGGACTTTAAGCTACTTTTTGTTTATCCAGTGCCAGATCCCTATCCCTTCCCCACATATTGCTATCTGTCCTTTATTTTCGGACACTTAGCTCTTTGGAAATTCCTTGATTTATCTCTGAAGGACTATGATGCTAATTTATTGGATTTCAAAACGAATCCTAGTCATCAGCATCTTCGCTTAATGCGCTGATCTTTGTGGTTAATCTAATGACGGGTGGAGATTATGGCTTTTTGACAAAACCACCATTGGTTGAGACCACGATCCTTTGATCAATTATTTAGTCGTTACGCTTATTGACTTGCGCCATTTTGACTTGAGTCTCTAAAGCTTTTCAGACCATGCTTGAGGAGAAGGGTGAAAGAAGATTACGAATCTGGCAAAATATATATTTTTCCCGAACCGCTTGACTTTATCTGAGAATTTTGATACAATAGGCGGTATTGTTTACCCCATTTGTCACCCGGAACTCGTAACTGCGACCGGAAACATCCGC